>VTLG01011390.1_pt1 | contig 22995 bp, 34 predicted proteins | sample 4694571 | NCBI WGS metagenome assembly VTLG01 (sample SAMN12604809, study PRJNA352737) | marine metagenome | biome: ENVO:00000447; feature: ENVO:00000209|ENVO:00000569|ENVO:01000036; material: ENVO:00002151; isolation source: viral sequences binned using virsorter ...
GAGTATACGACTATAACCATTACCTGTCTTAGTTTCTTTATAGATATAGATGTTCACTTGTTTCCCAATCAGGCCTTTTTCATCATCATCATATTGAAGAAGAGGCTTTTTACCTGATGGATCATCTAACTTAGCGACAATACCTGCATTTGCATATCGAAAGATATTTTCAACAGCAAATTCATGCTTTGTTTCTTTGTTAAAAGTTTCATAAACTCTTAAGTTCATATTATCTGGATAATCTTCAAACCATATATCTAGATAACGTTTTGAATCACCATTAGGGGCATTATATATACCATATTCAGCTTTTCTAACACTAGTTTCATGCCAACCTTCACTAAATACACTATTACCACCACTAACAGCACTCATTGTTTTTATTGCCATTTGAGCTCCTTTATTTGACAGTTCTTACATTGCTATTACCATCATCATCATCTCCATCAACAGATATACCAAGTATTCCTAGTAGTCCATATCTTCGGCCGTATGTACATGCACCACCAACTGCGTGTGCATCTTTTTTTCCTCCGATAGGCATTCTAACTTCACTTTGTATCCATTGACCAGATGTATGTAGTAATTTTGATGTTACATAAAATCCATTAGTTGTTGTACAATATCTATTACCTTGACTTATAGCAAGATTATTCTTAGCTAGAAGTGGTCTTATTGTGGTTAAAATGGTATTAATATCGACATATTTTGAATTAAAGAATGGATTCACTTTATCTTGTTTGATACTAGCTAATTCTCCTTGAAATTGAACTAGTGACATAATTAAATCTTTTAGATCTCTAGAACTCCATTCTTGATTTCTTCGTTCAGGGACAAAACTCCCCAAAGATTCTTGATTTTCTTCCATTATTTCTCCTTGTTTGAGGGGTTATAATTTACTAAAAGCGGACAAACTTTACAAGTTATTTAAGGAGGCAGTAAATGATGCGAAGCTTATGATCATTCGTCTACCTGCAGGTTACGCACTACCTCCTTAATTTTTTACAAGCTTTTTTTTCGTTTAATAGTAGTGCTTATATAATTACCATACACCTTTACAGGAATCGTGGTTCATATATAAGTTCCTGGAATAAACTTAGTGCAACTTCTCAGGACTGCTACTAAACTAGTTGCATACTTGTAATTTATTAATGTAGTCAATGCAACTGTAACCCTAAATCAGCTGGGCTTATTCAGCTTAGTTAATACAGCGCCATAATTGGTTCTCTTAGTGATCAGGAATATTGCATAAGCTCACCTGTATCTCCGTGACTGACATGACTACATTAAATTCATTTTCTTTATATTCTTCTTGGTACTTGCCATCCAAGGTTTTGGTTTAATTTCTTTAAGCCAATCTTGAACTGTAGGAATAAAGCCTAGATCCTCTCTTATATGTTGTTCTGCTATAGAACGTACTGGTATTATTTTACCATCAGAGTTCTTTATTGTTATTCCAATTTGTTCTTCACACATTTTAATACCTAATGTATGATGTCTTAAAGCACGATGTCTTATATCTCCATAATGATCTTTAGTTTGATCAAACCAATCATGTATGTGCCAATAATCATCTTCTATACCACCGAAATATCTTACACTTGATTTACAGTGATTAAAGGATTTCATCTTTCATAAACCTCATCACCATACCAAGTTTCAGGTTGTTTGCCGTCCATAAAGTATGTTTCTTTTATATCTACAGCAGCATATCTATTTTGCTGTCCATCTATACGAAACTCTTCTTTCTCTAAATCCCATACAACTTCACCTTGTCCACCTTCATTGTTATACCAATCATAATCTATGAGTTCTGTAAGTTCCCAATGTAATTCAGAATTTAGATTTTGATCTGGATGTTCTTTTCTAAACATTTCATATTGCTTTTCAAGATCTTTTTGATTTCTGGTCATATATTTCCATTCATCAAAATCTTTTTCTTCTTTATGATTCCAAGCTTTAGATTCATATGTTTCTGGCCAATGACCTCTATGATCTTTCTTTTCAAGATTTATTTCTTTTTTCCAGCCTTCTGCATGATAACAATCACCACTGTCACCAGCACCTTCATACCATACTCGAATATATTTATATCCAATATCTCTTAAGAATGCTGCCAAATCTTTTAATGATTGAGCTTTAGATATTCTATGAGCTTTTCTTTTTTCCATCCATTCAGCTACCCATTCTTTTGATCCTACTTCAAATTCAGCCATTATTAACCACCTTTCTTATCATTGAAAATGGAACATTATATGCTACCATTCCATCTACAGTTTTATCATAACAATCTACAACAGCTCGTGTTCTGTTAATTTTAATTACTTTACCTGATTCTATTTTAGCAGAACCTGATATTTTTACTTCATCTCCTACTATTAATCCAGATTTAGTATCTCTGGCTAACTTTTTACTTCTAGTTTTAAGCATTTCTTTTACTAAATCTAAATCATCAATATTATCTAAAGTATCAATTAATGTAAATAGATCAGTTTTCGTATCTTGTCTCATAATATCTCCTAATGATTAGTTAATGAAAGTTTCTTATATTGAGCATTTAATAACATAAAAGCGTTAAATGCAGATTCTAAATCCTTTTTTTTACCCTTATTATGATGAATATAATCAAATAAATCATGCAATGCTTTAGTTGATTTACATATTACATATCTATTATAAGGTTTTGGATATAAACAATAAATCCATCCAATAATAACAGTTCTTTTACCTGCGCTAATTTTTCTAACTCTATGTAAACGATCAGAAGGATATAATAATATAGTTCCTTTGTTGCATTTATATGATTTCATTTCTGTTTCTAATTCAATTTCTAATTCACCACCTTCATATTCACTAGGATTGCTTAAAAATATTACAAAAGAAATTTTATTAGTTTTTAAATTTTGCAAAGATTTTTTATGAGTAGTAAAATCAAGATGCCATCCATAATCTTCTGATTTTTCATATTCTATAATACGACAATCTAAAGTTGCAAATTCGCTACCTGTAACTTCTTGTGCTATTCTTTTTTGATTTTTTGCATTAAACGCTAAATTAGCTAAATCAGTAGACATTTTTGAATCTGATTTACCATCTATTTTAGAATGATCACTAATTACTGGGACATGAAATGTATTTGAGCTTTTAACAGAAGCAGCAAATTTACCAGCACTCATTTTACCATCAAATTTTATCATTAAATCTTTCATTTTATTAACATTTTCTAAATCTTGTTTGTTAAGAAACCCTTTAATTTCATGTATCATTTATTCACCCTCCCAATATTTTTTGTTATCCATTTTATTTTCTTTAATAATACGACCAATAGATTTAAATTTATATCCTGATCTATATTTTTTTCTCAATCTTTCACATTCTCCCATATTTGGAAGAGTATTATAATCATATCCTAATTCATAACCACATTCACGCAGCCAATCATCAGCATATTCAGCTATTTTACCCATATTAATCTCCTATTTCTATAACATATTTATTAGGTTTTACAGTTATTGTTCCACTTGGGCCACCAGGCTTGTATGCAGGATAAAGTTTTATCTCTATTTTTTTCTTTCCTATCATTACTTTACCTTTAAATTGTGGAGTTTCATTAACAAATATACCGTCTTTATTCTCTCTAATCATTTTTAAGAAACCTTTTGCTTTATTTAAATAGAATTTAGACATTTATTCATCCTCCAGACCTAATACTGGAAATGTTTCAGATTCTGTATCATTAATATATGACATAGCTCCACCATCATTACCTTCATCATCTCTCATAGGATACACCCATGTACCATCATTTAATTGAAAACATAATGGTCTAGAATACCACATACATTCTTCAGCTTCTTTATTACTGAAGTATTCTACTTTAACTATTTTCTTACCTAATAATTTATCAGCTGCAAAATCAGTCCAATATTCTGTTCTTTCTTTTACATTCATTAAATCATATTTTTTACCATTTAATTCAGTTTTGCTCATGTTTTCTCCTTATTAATTTCCACTGACCTGTTATAATTACTTTTTCAAATAATTCCATTGGCATATCAGACCTTTTTAACTCTCCATCTTGCCATAAATCTTCGGCTGGAATTTCTTCCCATTTATCTAAATCCATAATGTCTCCTTAATTGAATTCTTTGGGGCGAACCATCTGTTATTTCGAGGTGTTTTGAGTGATCAGTATGTCGTCCCCCAACCTGTATTGATATAATGTTACGCAACATCCACCAAGTTACTTTTCGAAAATATCTAGGTCATTATCCGTGCCTCTGCCTGCAAAGGACCTACGAGTTGGACTAAGTGTTGGCATACTTTAAGAGGGCTCTGCAGATGCTTTTAAACTCCACTGTTACGTATGCCAGGCAATTTAAACTAGTGTGTGGTGTAGTAATGAAGGATATGTCCACACAGATATATATTCATGCTATAATTGTAAAGAGTTAATTGGCTCTATTACTGCTTGGTGTTAATTCCAAGACTATTATAGTTTTATTACTACTATATCGCATGAAAGTACTCTACAGCTGTTGCTCAAGTACCACTGGCAAAAGCGTAATTTCTTTTCGCTTGATATATATCCTATTATATATACTACATAGGCCACTGACGCTGTCTATAGTCGACATCAACTGCCGTTCAACCAGTCTGCATATATAATTAAAACCACAATGATCTATCGTGGTAATTCTTTTCTTTCTAATCCATAAGATGGCATATCTCTATAAATACGTGCCTTATTACTGCTATCATACTGCCATACTAATTTCATTTTAGGGCAATAATATAAAATAGATCTACCCCAACTTCTGTGTATATTTTTGTTCATAAATCCTCCATAAATGAAAAAAGGACTATATTCATGGGTGTGAACATAATCCTTTCTTCGATGGTTAGCTTACCAGCTAATCTTAGTTCTTTTTACGATAAAATCTATCCAATTCAGTCATAATACCTGCAATTCTTGGTGATTCTGTCTTTATATCTTTAAAAGCCTTTGTTTTGGCAGCTTTTGACCAATTAATACCCATTAATATCATACTATTCTTAAATTTACTCATAGCTGGTAATTCTCCCATTTTATTTTTTAACAATTCTGCCCATAATACGATTACTAAGGACAATACGTTTTAATTGTTTTTGTTGCTTTACCAGTTCTTCAATATACAACAATTCCTGGTAATCAATCAATGATTCATTCAAATCAAAATTCCTTTTCACGCCTTTTCTCCTCCTTATAATGCTTAATACAATATTCTTTATTATTATTTATAACTTTTGCTATACTATAACACCCATTGTATTCACAAATCATTTTATTCATGTTTTAACAGCTCCTTTTTTTAGTAGCTTTAGCAGCACGATGCATTATATCATAATAATCTTTCTCTAGATCTTTAGCAGTTAATAGATCATTAGGCGTAATATGTTTATATAAACGCTTAATATAGTCTATTAAACTTAATGTTGTTCTGCTTTGCAATATAGTTTCATCTAAATACATTATTTACCTCCTAAGTTAGTGATATCAGTAATATACCAATCATTGACGCCTGTTGATGTGCAAATAATAATCAAATTTGAACATTTTTTATAAGATGTCTTAACTTTAATAAGATTTATACCTATAAAATATCCTTTTATAATTTGATCTTTTCGCATACCATTCTTTTTTAAAAATGCCTTAATTAATTCTTTCACTGGTAATTCTCCATTTAATTAAAATTTACAAGTTGAGATTATACTTGTTACACCAAGACTTTCAGACTATGTTCCTTTTATTCGGTTTTGTCTTTATCCACATATGTTGCCACATGTACCCTGGTAAGCTCAGTAGTTATAGACTACCACTCTTGTCGATTAAGTTATCTCAGCAGTTAATAATATCTATATGAATGTGCCCATCCATGCAGTATGTTCACTACAACACATATTAAGCTTGAGGCCAAATATGCTCTCTGGTTTTGCAAGAGATTTAAGTGCTAGAGCTTTTTGCTCTTAATCGCTATGGCTATTGTTCTATTATTTTCATATTTAGAAAATGATAACTGGTAAATGTATTAAGTCGCTCATAGAATAGCTCACTATCCTTTTGGGTAGCAAATACTATACTTAATACTATCATTTATAACTGAGATATTATAAATCATGGTATGTCTGGTGTTGCCCTTTATCACTAAAGGATTAACCATAATACTGGAATACAGCCTTACTCTCACACTTAGCTTATTATTCCTACTCCTTATCTTATTGTATGTTACCATACTCACATCAATTACCATCTTGATGATGCATATTCTCTTTGCCTTCGAGATTATACACATAGAAGCTTGTATCTATGAACCATCACTGGCGCTATACTATCTATCAATAATAGTATTAACTTTGGGTATATTGCTATACTTATTCTAACGACATGATACTGCCGAATGTCCGAAGACAATTCTATATTTCAATAATAAACACCACTCTATATATCTCTCGTGGCCTATATGTCAATTTCAAAAGAGCCTTTGGTTCTTATGACTTCAATCCAAGAAGTCTGCCTCTCATACTCTTTGCTCGCACCAAGTAGAATGGTGTTTAATTCTTGCTATTGTAGCGGAAACAGGAGTCGAACCTGATGTTTCTTGGTTATGAGCCAAGCGTTTAAACCGTTTTACTCTTCCGCTATTGAAACAATCATCTATTGCTTAACATCTAGAATTCTAGGTGTTAAATGTTTTTTAGCAATAAAATCTACAAGTTGATCTCTAGTCCATAAATCTAGATCTTGTAAACCTGGATGACGTTTAGGATTATTTGCTAAATCCTTTTTATTTATAATCAGTTTCATACTAATTACTCCCAGTTATATTGTTACAGTTAAGTATAAGTTGGTATTATATATCTCACACATTACGCAGGATATGTTGGTTGTAATCATAACATTCCCTATTGTTTCAGTAATGACAGGATATACCATGAATTAAGCATAAAGAGACCAAATTAATGATCTCTTTACACAATAAACATTACTCCTTGGTTGTACTACCATCAGACCAAGTCTTAACAGTTTCAGTCTTAGTAATAGTCATACCTTTATCAGTATAAGCTGTTACCATAGCTGCATCTGTTAACCTATGCTCTCCACCATTTGCATCGGTAAGCACTGTAATAGTTTGCTCACTTGCTACAAACTTATCTACAGTCTTACTATTATCTGTTTCAGCAACTGAACCATAGACAGTCAATACATTACCAACATTACTAAAGTCACCAGTTCTATTAGCCTTAAGTAGTGCAGCATAAGTACTTGCTCCTAATACACTAGACTTATCAACAGTGATTGTATCTTCTGGTAACCTTATACGATTAGTCCTACTATAACCTGACATAACTCTATCTGCCATTGTTATCTCCTTCATATTTAATTATAATTAACTCTAAAAAGAATCAAAAAAAATCAAATCAAAAATAACGTAAAAACGATAGTGAAAATCCCCTGATAGGGGGTACCCTTTTTATAAAAGACCACACGATAAAATGCTACAATTTTTAAAACCTCTTGTTTTTGTGATTTAGATCATATTATATTTGTGCATCGGTAATTGAAATTTTTCAGTTATCATCCATTTAGTACCCCTGCAATGGTTCTGCTAAATGGGTCAGACGTTGGGTTGCTCTCCAAATAGGATAAAGAGTTTGTCCCCTACAACCGATAAAAATTGCTTTAATATAAGCTTAAGTATGGGAGTATATTACTGGCTTAAGTGAAAGTTAAAGTTAAAATCTTTTCGAAAAAGTAGCTATGCTTTTCAGGGGATAGTTACATCTTGGAGTATATCATGAAAATTAAAGAATACGTACTTAGAGTTATTATAGACGAAGAGGGTGATGAGTTAATACACCTATCTGAACGTTATGACTGTGATGAGTCTGAGGATACTTATAAGTTAGAAGTTAGAGGAGAATTAATAGACGCTCCTGACGATCTTAGAGATAGTTTAGATGAATTAGAATTCACGAGCATATTAGGAGTTGCTTAGAGTAAACCAAACCCCTGGCGGGGATTTGGAGTATTATGAGACATTATATAGTAAATAAAATTCAACATACAGTATTTGACTCTAGAGATGAGGTGCCTGAGAATATCAAGTATCTTGAGGATTGGAGGGATGGTCACCAAAGTGACTGGGTGCTTTCAGATGACGGTTGCGTCTTACAAATTCTGAGAGAAGGTACTATGTTAAAACCGAAGGGCAAGGTCCGTTCGGTTAGGTACATCGGTACTTGTACAGGCACATTTCTAGTGTCAAAGACTGTGAAGATGGATACATCTAAGCGTATTAATATATATAGCTTAGGTGGTAATATAGAAAGAAATCAAAGAATTGAAGATAGAGAGAACCTTTCTAGTAGGGAGGAGATCTTTGTCCAGTATATAGCATCTGGCATGGATGCTCGCATGGCGTATCTAAAGGCATTTCCGACAAATGACCCGCACTATGCAGGATTGCGTGCTGGGCAATTAGTTAAAACAACAAGGATAAAAACAGCTATGAAAGAAGAATTAAAGCCAATTATGGAAGAACTTGATATTGATGAGAAGTTTGTATTAGAAGGTATCAAGCATGAAGCTCAAACAGCAGATAGACCTGATACAAGATTAAAAGCTTTGTTTAAATTATCAGACATTATGGATATGGAAGATAAAAATAAAACACAGGTGACACAAATATCTGGAGCAGTTTTTCAAGGATTTGATAAAAAAGCAATAGAAGAGGTCAAAAGACCGAAGGAGATAAGTAATGGCAATTAAGAAAAAAAAGACTAAAGCTAAAAAAAGAGTAGTGCCTAAAAGAAGAAAGAAAAAGGTTTACGCTAAAAAATCTAGAACTGCTTTAGGAAGAGCTAGATCTTTAGGTGGTGGAGGTGGTATTCACTAATGGCACCAAAGACAGAATCAGATATATGGAATAGTATGATCAAAAATGATAATATGTTTGCACAACCTGATGCTACAAGAGTTCAAGATAATTTTATAGGACAACAGCCCACCCTAACGCCTGAAACAGGTGTCAATGTAGAAGAGGAAATTATTTCAGAAAATGAAAAGTTTAATAGATTCCAATTTATTAAAGCTGGAATAAAAGATTTATTTCATAGACCTACTGAAGGAGGAGTGTTAAATAATATTAGAGAAGATAAATTTCTTGTATACCCATCAGAAGATGGATATAAATTAGACAGAGGCTCTTATAAACAAGGAGATAATCTAATGGAATATATCAATAAGGTAGATCTTGAAGATAGTGACTTGCAATGGATAAGAGAAAAGGTTAGAATTATGGCTAGTGGTCCTTATACTGCTCGAAGAGGAAAGCCTACATTTTTTGGGGCTATTGATGTAGTGTTAAATTCACGTGGAAGTTACTATGGGCAAAACTATCGATTTACTGGGGATCCTGTAGGATATAAAGACGCAAATGCAAGAAATAGAGTAAAGGATGCGCCTGATTTATTAGGTATACATCTAGGTTTTATAGATCCTGAGGATAGTAATTTAAGGGAAACTTCTTTAAGGCCTAGTGGTGGATATCCTTTTCCCTCTAAAATAAAAGGCAAGGCAACACCAACAGTATATTCAGCTAATGATTTTATTAATTTTCAAGGATTCAGAGGATCAGGTGTAAATAAATTATATTCTGATATAATGAATTTAAAAAAGGGGCAAATTATACCATTAAATCAACAAGATCAAGTTGATAGAGATGTATTTATTCATAAATATGAATCAATTGATTTTGGAATGAGTAGCTGGACTATTGGCAGAAATGAAGAAGGAGCATTATATTTAGCTTTTGCAGATTCTTGGGATTTTAAAGGAGGCTCTTTAGGTCCATATGGTGATTTTATGGATAAAGTTGGAGTTAATGACTTACATTTTTATGGTAGATTCCCTATAAGTGAGATGCATTTTATGCAAGATGATACCTTTTTATCCTTTTAAAGATAAAAAACTTTGTATTTAATTTAATTATTCGTAACCTATGGTACGGAATTAGGTGGAAAATTGGCAAATATCAACTTTAATGATGTAAATAAAGCAGAAGAAGAGTTAAAATTAGCTTATTCAGACTTAATAGCATTTGGTAAATTATTTTTACCTGATGACTTTATGAGATCAGAAACACCTTTTTTCCACTATGAAGTAGGAGATGCTCTTTCAAATAAAGATTTTAGACAGTTAGGAATAATTTTACCCAGAGGACATGGAAAGACAGTGCTTACTAAATGTAATATTTTACATGATTTTTGCTTTAGTCAGGAACCTTTATTCTACGGCTGGGTGGCAGCTTCTTCAAAAATATCCGTACCTAATCTTGATTATATTAAATACCATATTGAATATAATGATAAGGTTAAATATTATTTCGGAGATTTAAAAGGAAGGAAATGGACAGAAGATGATATCGAACTTAAAAATGGCTGTAAGCTCATTAGTAAATCTAATCTTTCTGGTATTCGTGGTGGTGCCAAGCTACATAAGCGTTATGATCTTATTGTGCTTGATGACTTTGAAGATGAGAACAATACAGTCACTCCAGAGTCAAGAGCCAAAATATCCAACCTCGTTACCGCAGTGGTATTTCCTGCCTTGGAACCGAAGACTGGAAGACTTAGAATAAATGGAACACCTGTTCATTTTGATTCTTTTATTCAAAAGATTTTAACTGGCCATGAAATGGCTAAGAAGCAAGGTGATAATTATAGTTGGAAAGTTATAACTTATAAGGCTTTGCAAGAAGACGGAACTCCTTTATGGCCATCATGGTTTGGTCATAAGGAGATGGAAAGAAAAAAGAAGTTCTATCAAGATTCTGGAACTCCTCAAAAGTTCTATCAAGAATATATGATGGAAGTTCAATCAGAAGAAGATTCTATATTTAATAGAGATCATATAAAGTATTGGGATGGAAAGTTTATCAATGATGCAGAAACAGGAATAACATATATACTGCCTGATGGAGACGATCAAAAGCCATGTAATATATTTGTTGGAGTGGATCCTGCGACTGATTCAGCAAGACGTAATTCGGATTTCTCTGTTATCATTGCTGTTGCTGTCACTCCCGACAATAACATTTATGTCTTGGACTATGTTAGGGATAGGACTTTACCTGTTCTGGGAGTTCCTGGAACAGATAAGAAAGGGATTGTAGATCATATCTTTCAATATGCAAAATTCTACAAACCAACGCTTTTTACAATAGAAGATACAACAATGAGTAAACCTGTATTCCAAGCTATTAGAGCTGAGATGAGACGAAGGAATGAATTTATTATTCCTTTTAAAGAAGAAAAGCCAGGCAATAGAATGAGTAAAAGAGATAGAATACAAGAGATAATGGCTCAAAGATTTTCAGTAGGTCAAGTACATATAAAGAAAACACAATATGACTTACATAGAGAGATTATGACCTTTGGACCAAGAATGGCTCATGATGATACAATAGATGCATTAGCATACGCATGCAAATACGCACATCCTCCTCAAGGTATGCACGAATCAAAGGATGGATGGTATAAAAAGAAACCCAAGGCAAGATCTTGGATAACAGCTTAAGGAAAAATTATGTCAAAATTAGGAAAACAATTACAAGCATTTGAAGCAAAAATTAATGAATTTAGTAAGGAATATTTAGGTAAACCTTCTGCAGAAATGGGTATGTCTGATATACGCTATGCAACTGGAGATCCATCAGGAGCTTCAAGAGATTATGAATCTCAAGGATGGGATGCAGATATGTGGCCTATGAAACATGGGCATGTAGGAAGAGATTATAATGAATGGACAGCATTGACTAAAGCTGCTGCAATTATGGGAGATGAAAGTGGTGCTCCTCAAAGTTCGTTTAAAGGCAGATATTTAAAGGATCAATTTGATAAAGCACAAAGTGATGCTGAATTATATGGTATCTGGGGAGAGGATAGTAGGGGTGTAAATGTAACTGATATTGTACAACAATTGCAAGATAGTGGCGCAAGAGCTGATTATCCTCAGGAGTATTTAGATTTATCTAGAAAGACAGGTAAAGTAAGAAGATCAATCCATGAACCTATGGATCAACAAGCTTATTTTGCTACACATCCGCAAATGAGTCTTAATGAACAAATGGATTTTATTAACAGAGAATCAGCATCTGATGAATATCATTTAATGCAAAGATGGCAAGAAGAGTCTCCTGAAGATTTTGCAAAAGCTGAAAGTGGAGCAAGTAGTAAATGGAAAAAATTTTGGAGCTTTATGGAAAGTAATCCAGATTTGGCAAAAGATTTAAATGTTTATACTCAGAGCTATAAGGCTTCAGATTCTGGAGTAGGCTTAAAAAAAATCATGAAAGAATTTGAAAAAGGAAAGTTTGAACCTGTAAGTAATAAATAAGAAGGGGTATAATGGCTAAATTTGGAAAAAGATCTAAAGAAAGATTAGCTACTTGCGATGAAAGATTGCAAGAAGTGTTTAATGAAGTAATTAAATATGTTGATTGTAGTGTTTTAGAAGGGCATAGATCAGCAGCAAGACAGAATAGATTATATGAAGAAGGAAAAACTAAGGTACGTTACCCAAAAGGCAGGCATAATGCTAGCCCTTCTCTCGCTGTTGATGTCGCTCCTTACCCTATTGACTGGAATGATAGAGAACGTTTCCACCTTTTTGCTGGGTTCGTCCTTGGGATGGCTCGTAGGATGGGTATTAATCTTCGGTGGGGAGGCGATTGGAATCAAAATTTTGAAGTAGATGATAATCAATTTGATGATTTCCCACATTTTGAAATAAGAGAATAAGCAAAAATGGCATTTAATATATATGATGTAAAGGAGATATAGTGGCTAGAAAAAAGAAATCCGATGAAATAAGACAGCTTTATCATTTAGCGAATAGTTGGACTAGAAAGCAATGGGAAAGAGTTAATCAAAAAGGTTATGAATTTGCTCACGATGAACAGTTGTCTGATGTAGAAAAAGAATCCTTAGAAGAACAAGGTATGCCTACATTCACTATTAATAGAATATTACCAGTAGTTGAAATGCTTAATTTTTATGCTACTGCTAAAAATCCAAGATGGCAGGCTATAGGCAGCGAAGGAAGTGACACGGATGTAGCTTCAGTAATCTCTGATTTAACTGATTATATTTGGGATGGATCAAACGGGCAAACTTTATATAACAATGCTATTAATGATTGTGTAACTAAAGGCATAGGTTATATGTTAGTATCTGTTGATAAAGATGCTGATGATGGAATGGGAGAAGTAGTCGTACAACAACCAGAACCATTCGATTTATATGTTGATCCTAAATCTAGAGATATGCTATTTAAAGATGCTGCCTTTATTATGATACGAAAAGTATTACCTAAAAATCATTTGATAAAATTATTTCCAGAATATAAAAGAAAAATCATGAATTCTAGTAGTGATGAGCAATCACAAGTAACTTATTCAGAAAGACCTTTAGGAGATAAAGATCAAGCATTATTTTCATATAATGATAGTAATGATCAAAGCTCTATGGGTATTACAGCTCAAGGTGAGATGGATATGTTATGCGAGTTTTTTGAAGTATATGAAAAAATAAAAGTATCATATATTAATTTATTTTATAGAGTCCCTCCTGATAAAGAACAATTAAAAGCAATTCGAAATCAATGTGATGTAATGCTAAAAGAAATGGAAGCAGAATTGTCAGTTCAACTAAAAGAACAAGAACAGCAAATGCAGCAAGCTGTACAAGCAGGCAGTATGCTACCTGAAAGATATGAGTTGGAATTACAAAAAGCTCAACAAATGATGCAGCAACAATTGCAATCTTATGAACAAGAATGTATGAGCAAACTGCAAGCTGAAGCTTCTAAAATTGAAAATCAAATAATGACAGAAAAAGAATTCAATGTCATTGCTAAAAATCCTACTGTATCAAAAAATATAGTAGATAAAATTCAATTTTATGATTCTAGAATTAGACAAACATGCGTAGCTGGAGATACGGTATTATATGCTCAAATACTACCAAAAGCTATTACAGAGTATCCAGTTATTCCATTTCATTTCAAATGGACAGGAACTCCTTATCCTATTAGTGCTGTCGCTCCATTGATTGGTAAGCAGCAAGAAATAAATAAAGCACATCAAATTATGGTCCATAATGCATCATTGGGAAGTAGTTTAAGATGGATGTATGAAGAAGGATCTATTGATGCTGAATTATGGGAAAAATATGCAGCTAGTCCAGGAGCATTACTTCCAATTAGGCCTGGAGTAGAAAGACCTACTCCTGTTGTACCAGCTCCATTAGCTAATGCTTTCTTTCAAATAGTGCAGGAAGCAAAAGGTGATATGGAGTATTTAGCAGGTATATATTCATCTATGATGGGAGATTCTGGAGGAGCATCCGAAACTTATAGAGGTATGTTAGCTTTAGATGAATATGGTACAAGAAGAATTAAACAATGGATGAGCACTTCAATAGAACCTGCTTTAAAACAATTAGGTCAAGTAATTATACAATATGCACAAGCAACATATTCAGCTAATAAAAGATTTAGAATTATACAACCTAGCGCTATACAAGAAGGTAAAATGCAAGAAATTAATATACCTATATATAATGATATGGGCGAAGCTATTGGAAAATCAATGGATATTTCTGCACATAAATTTGATATTAGAATAGTTGCAGGCTCTACATTGCCTGTTAATAGATGGGCTTATTTAGAAGAATTAAAACAATTAATGCAGTTAGGTGTTGTAGATGATATAGCAGTTCTAGCTGAAACAGATATTAAAAATAAAGAGAATATAGTTAAAAGAAAATCTTTATATTCTCAATTACAAGGTCAACTTAGTCAATTAGAAGAGTCTCTAAAAGATAAAGATGGTACTATTGAAACTCTTGAAAGACAACTTGTTCAAGCAGGTATTAAACAAAAAGTTATGCAAGCTGATGTTGAAATTAATAAAAAGAAAGAAGAAGTTAAATCTAAAATGAATAAAGAGTTTACTCAAACAGAGGGTGAGCAAAAATTATTAAGAGGAACAATGGCTGGTAATGCTAACTTAGTACAAGCTAGACAAGGTGATATTTTACAAAACTATAAAAAAGACTTGGAAAATAGGAAAAAGTCTGAGTAGTTTACGACCAAAGATTTTTTAAAAAAAAAGGAGGTTCTATGAACCAAGAAGAAAATAACCAAGGTAACCCTGAGATAGGAATGTCTGAAGATTCTTTTGAATCAGCAGAAACATCTCAATCTCCAGGCTCTGAGGACTTCTTCAATGCCCTTGACCAAGAAGTAAATGGTCAGATAATCGAAGACCCTGAGGCAACCCAAAGTCAAGAAAGTAGCCCCGAACAGGTAACCTACGCTAATAATGACACTGGCTCCAATAACACGGGTGAGCAGTCCCAAAACGGTACGGACTGGCAAAAACGCTATACTGATAGCAGTAGAGAGGCCGTTAAGTGGAGAGATAGGTATAAAGAAGTTGAAAAATTTGTACCTGTTCTTGAAGCAATGAAAAATGATAGTGGACTTGTAGATCATGTTCGCAATTATTTGGTAGAAGGTGGTAAACCAGCAAAATCAATTCAAGAGCAGTTGAATCTTGATGAAGACTTTGTTTTCGATCAGCATGAAGCAATGACTAATCCAGATTCTGATAGTGCTAAACTTATGAATGCACATGTTGATGGCTTAGTTCAGCAACGAGTTAATCAAGTTGCAACGGCTGAAAAACAAAGAGCTGTTCAATATCAGCAAGCTAAGAATAAAATGTCTGAAATGGCTGCCTTTAAAGAGAAGATGAAAATGAGTGATGAAGAGTTTAAAGCATTTCAAGATGCTGCAAATAATCATCAATTAACAATGGATGATGTTTATCATATTTTAAATAAAGATAAAACTGCATCTAATGTAGCGTCTTCTACTAAGCAAGACATGCTTAACCAAATGAAAAGCGTCAGAAACATACCTACATCCGCATCTGGAGCGAATAGTCAAGGTAAAAAAGAAGAAAGCCCTGATAGGGATGTCTTTAATTCTATCCTTGGATTCGACAGTGGAACAGATAACCTGTTTGGATAGGCTAATATAATTTTTAAAATTAGGTCTATCTAAACTTATTAATTAAGGAGATAGACGAATGTCTGATATATTGAATGTAACTGGTAGTAATTATACCAGTGGATCGATAGAGAGAGGCGAATCGTCAGTACAGCTAAATACTGGTGCCCTTCGTAGAAAGTATAACTTTGGCGATATGGTATCTGAATTAGCTTTGGCGCAAGATCCTTTCTTTCGATTCGTAAGCATGGTTTCAAAGAAACCAACAGATGACCCTTCTTTCAAATTTACTGAAAAAAGATCATCTTATACCAAAAGGTATGCTTATATGTCTGACTTTAGTACTGCCGCAATAAGTGTTCCTGCAACTGCACCTGCAACAACAGGTACACCTGCAGCTGGAAATGTGTATACATTTTCATACTTTTGTGACTACGACAGTAATGGCAATAAGCAAAATATCTATGGTCAAACAGTTGACTTTTATGAAGGAGCTGAAGGAACTCAACCTCAGTTCTTTTTACCAGGTCAAATTATTAAAATACCACATGCATCAAGTGAAGCGAATGCTGATGCTGGAACAGTTTCTGGATATACATTATGGAGAATTAACTCTGTAGATCTTGATACTCTTCCAGTAAGTTCATCAGCAGCAGCAACTGGTGTTAATAAAGCAGTTGTGAATGCAACTTGTATTAAAGGTTCTGGCAGTGCAGTATTCTTTACTGATGCTGTAGCTAGTAGCGATATAACTGATACTAGTGCAGCTGGATTAGCATATGATGCTACAGTAACAACAACAACTAAAAGTGCTGAATTTATGGAGTCTTTTAAATCATATGTTGTTGGTACAGCTTTTGATGCTGGAAGTGGTTATCCTGAAACATGGCAAGATCAACCTTATACAACAGGTTATGGCCAAACTCAAATCTGGAAAACATCAGCAGTGATGAATAATACTGATAGAGCAACTGTTCTTAAGTATGAAGGTAATGAGTGGGCAAGAATCTGGAAAGAAAAGTTGATTGAGCATAAATGGGATATTGAACAATCATTATTATTCGGAAGTCAACAGTCAGCTACAAGTAAAACTACTGAAGGTGCTGTTAACTTTATTTCAACTTATGGTAATGCATTTAGCTTAAACACTAATACTAAAACACAAGATGACTTTCTTGATGATTTATCAGCTATGTTAGATCCAAGATATAATAATGCTGGCTCAACTGTATTCTTCTGTTCAACAGCAGTTTACAATTGGCTACATAAATTATCTGGATACTATGCTAATAATCTAGAGGTATCTTCTAACTTTAGAGGCGATTTCTCTATGACTGGTAAAAAGAAAGTATTTGGTGTTGATATATCTACTATATCTACTGTATATGGTGATATGAATGTAGCCAGAAACGTGCATTTAGATGGTACTAACATCAAAATGATAGGTATTAATATGAAATATTGTGCCTATAGACCATTAGTTGGTAATGGTTTAAATAGAGACACAGGTGTCTACGTGGGAGTTCAAACTTTAGAGAACTCAGGAGTCGACCGCAGAGTAGATCAAATCTTAACAGAAGCTGGCATGGAATGGTGTTGTCCTGAAGCACATGCCCTCTGGACATAAGGAGATTAATTATGGCAAATCCATTATATGGACAAAATAAATCTGATAACGCATTAGATTTACTAGAAAATATGCAACAAAGAGGTTCGTGTGTAAAAGTATCACATGCTGAATCTGCTTGGACTGCATTAGCAGCAGCAGCTGCTACAGATACAGCTATATCAGCTATCACTCAACCAGCTGGAACTATTATTAAACATTTAATTCTAGTTGCAGATTCTGCTATTACAACTGGCGGAGTAAGTGGTGACGGTCTTGATATTAAGATTGGTACTGCTGCAGGTGGTACTCAGTTATTAGCAGCTACTGAACTTTTAGATGATGGTGGTAGTGCTGTTACTTTAGCGGCATTTACTCCATTGTATATCTTTGAGAACAGTCATGGACATGCAGCTAATCAGTTTGTAGTAGGTGTCGGCCCTCATGGCGGCCCAGCAACAACTGAAGCTATTACTCCAGCAGCTAGCTTGTTTAGTGCAGCTGAAAGAGAAATACATGTAACATTTGATCCTATTGATGACGATCTAGATGCAACGGGTAATGTTAAAATAATATGTGTTTTTCAACACTTAACTAGTTAAGGAGATAGATTATGGCGAATGCTAGAATAGGGAATGCCTTACCTTTTAAAGGTATAGGTTCTAACTATATAGAGACTATTGATACTACTGGTAAACAGTTAGCCGCAAATGATTCTGGAAAGACGTTTTTTATTTCTCAGAATGATACAGCTGATACATTATGTTACTTACCTACAATATCTAAAAGGATAGCTGGATGGAATGCTAAATTTATCCTTAAAACACCTGCTGATTATAAATTCAAAATTCTTCCATATGGAGGAGTTACAGGTGGAGGTACTGGTAGCATGGATGATAAAATGCGTTTTCAAAAACCAGCAGGCCCTTTAAGAGGTAATGCAACAGTAGATGTTAGTAGCCTTTCCGATGGAGCTGGTGCATCATTTGATATTACTGTTACTGGAGCTGGTTTAGGAGATGCTTGTATAGCAGCTCCTAGCGTGGATGCACAAGAGATGTTGATAACTGCTAATGTTCGTGCAGCTAATACAGTGGAAGTTAGGGTTCAACATGAAGCTACTGGTGGTGCTATTGATTTAGCTAGTACAGTGTGGTACGCATATGTATGGGATAAATTCGGAGGCACTGATTTAGTAGATAATGTTTCTTTCATGGAAAATGCAACTGTAGGTGCTGAAATGGATGTAATCTGTGATGGTACTCACTGGTGGGCTATAGCTAGAGGAAGAGATACTATGTCTTTTGCAAGTACTGATAGTTAGATAGTAATAACAGTTAATATAAAAATAAACTTACTCCCTAGTTAGATTTCCTTTCTAGGGAGTAAGTGAATCAAATATGGCAGATACGTTAACAACCACATATGGGAAAGATACTGGTTCAGGAAAGAAACTGAATACAGGATCATTGCGTAGATCATATAGTAAAAAAAGGAAATCAAAGAATTTAAAGAAAATAAGAATTTGCAATAATAAATATAAAGAGGGAATCTAATGGCAACAACCTTAACTGCAGCAACACTAACAGTTACACATACAGAAACAATTAATTTAAACGGAAGTCCTCAAGGTGCTACAAATTCATATGAAGTTGCTAGCATAAATGAGATATCAAAAAGAATAATAAGTATACCTACATCAGAAGTTACTATAGTTAATTTCGGGACTTCTGTAGCAGCGGGACAATTTGATGAATCGAAAGTAAAATATATTAGACTTACAAATAAAGATAATCTAAATTTTTTATATATGGTATTCAAAAATGAATATAATAATGAGTTTTGTGTTAAGTTGGATGCAGGACAGTCATTTATATATAATGGAGATTCAGATAGTGGCGTAATTGATACAATGCTTGCAAATCAAGTAGCATTAGGATTCACTGAAACAACTGGTGATAAAAGTAATGGTGATAATAATATAACAGGAATAACAGCTACAAATCGAATTATTCCAGGTTTAAGAATTTCACATACAGGAGGTAACGAAATACCAGACGATACTTCTGTTGAAACTTATACTGGGGGTGATGCCACAGATGGTTATAGAATTACAACGCATAATATGGTTACAAGAAACGCAACTACTGGTGCAACTACTGGTTCAAACGCAACAGGGGATACTGATGACCTGCAAACATATGCTGCAGGTTTTGGTGATTTAGTAGAAATAACTGCAGAAGCAGATACAGCTGCAATAGATCTTGAAATTTTTATAGCAAGTACATAGGAGAATAGATGGCAGATTTCGAAACAAGAGTAGAAGCTTTAACAGGATTAACAGTAGGTACTAATCCTACAACAGCTGAACTTACAGAATATTTAAAAGATGGAGTTATAGACGTCACTCAGCGATGTATTACATTAAAACCTAATGAACAAGATTTATTTGCAGATGTTACAGGCTTACAAGTAGCACAATCAGCAGATTTACATGGAGCTAAAGTTATATCTGTATTAAGAGCAGATGGAGTAACTGCAGGTAATTTTAGACCATGTAGAAAAATATCTTTAACTTTAGAACATTTAGTAACAGATCCTAATAGTTTACATTTTGCCTCTAAATTCAATCCTGCATTTTTACAAACTGAAGATGGTAAAATTAATGTATATCCTGCACCTTCTGATAATAGTGGAAAAGATTCTTATAAGATATATTATGTTAATAATAATCCTCAAAATGCTAGTGGTCTTGCTTTAACGAACTCTCATAGTGATATTAAATCTTTTCCACAAGATAAAATTTATTTAGTTATTCTATATGCAGGAATCAAATCGTTAGCAAATGCTTTAGCTGCAAAAGGAGTAACAATAGAAACAGCCTTAACTCCAGATGATATTACTTTACCTGTACCACCTGTGGCTCCTTCTATAGATAGTACTTCAATAGATACTTCAGGCTTAACAAATCCTACATTTCAAGCTCCTGTAATGAATACCCCTAGTTGGAGCGATACGGAGAATTGGATTGCAGTAGAAGAAGATAGTGAAATGTTAGGTGCTAGAGTTACTGAGATTAATGCAAAAATACAAGCTTATACTGCAGATTTGCAATCTGCTAAAACAGCATTTGATAAAGAAAATACTATTTTACAAAAAGATTTATCTGTTGCTCAAGGAAATGCACAAAGTTATGAAAGAGGAATTTTGACAAAATATAGTCAACAAGTAAATCAATATCAGCAAGAAGTAGGCGGTTTAGTTCAAAAATATATGGCAGAAGTACAAAAAGCTGGAGCTAGATTAACTCAATATAGAATTGATTATGAATGGATGTCTTCTAGGATGACATTATTACAAAGAGAATATGACACTGCATTCGTAGTAATGGCAGGAAGGGCTCCACAATTACCACAAGTGCAACAACAACAACAAGCTGCAACAGGTGGACGAGCACCTAGAAGAGGGAGAAGAAGATAATGTCAAATAGTAGCGATAAAGTACAAGGAGCAATATCATTTACACCAATAGTTAATATAAATGCGGATGCAGATGCGGATGCAGTTAATGCTATTCATCATAATATAAAACAAGCATTAGGAGGAGAATTAACTTATAGTTTTACTGATGATAATGATAAATGGTATTATGCACCAAATGTGATAGTTACAAATTCTAGTTCAGATTTAATATCTAGTGCTGATGATGATAATACTGATTTAGTTGGTGCAACTGGAGATCCAGCCAGTCCAAACGAAGCAGCTGGAAGTGCTGCTCATTTTACTGAAGGTGGAAATATAAATGGCAGTGCTGATGATATTAGATTTATATTTATAAAAAATACTGGCACTAGTGATACATCTGGAACTACAACTACAAATAGTGTTTACTTATGTATAAATGATGCCACAGCTTCTCATAGTAATCAAAACTCTATAGAAATAGCTGCTGGCGAAGCTTGGATGGGTAAAGTAAATAATATAGTTGGGGATTTTACGATTATATCAGGACAAGCTAATGCTGGCGGTACTGCAGCAACTGTTAATGGTAGCACATCAGTTAGATGTACCGTATGTGCAGTTATAGATGATGGTGGACACAGTTAAGGAGAATAAATGACTATTAAAGAATTAATGGAACGATCAGGAATAAGCGAAACAGGTAGAGCTCTTGCATATATAAAAGATGCTTTAGCTGAAATGAATACTATTTCAGAAACTCATGTTAAAAGAGAAAGAATGGATATTAATGCAAATCAAAGATTTTATGAAATTCCTAATGAAGCTGTAAAAATATTAGATATTAGAGCTAAACATCATAAAAATGAGAATAGCGCTTATCAAAGTATACCTAGGTCTATATACGAACCAGAAACTGAGGATAAAGATGGCATATAAAGAATACGCATATTATATAAAAGGCAATAAAATAGCTTTAATAGAACAAGCTGATTCAACAAGTAGTGGAATTTTAGCTGTAGCACATTGTACTATAGGTGGGCCTGAAGGTGGATATACAACTAAAGATGCTTGCGAAGCAGCAGGAGGGCAATGGATTCCTGGTAATTCTGGAGGCATTGGCACAATAAAGGAATATAAAAGTCCTACTATTAATGTAGCTAAAGGTTTAGAAATAGAATATAGTTATGCTCCTACATATAATTTGCAATCTACAGGAACTGAAGGAACTGATTTTCATAGATTTGTAGGTTGGGGATCAGATGGTACTAATCTGCTTTTATTTACATTCTCTGGAGCTTCTTCTGTAGTTAATCTCTCTAGTCTTTTTGCAGCTGATGATTGGATTTTGATCGAAGGATCTGGAAGATGGTCAGGATTACATCAAGTCAAATCAACTGGAAGTGCTAGCGGTGTATTAACATTAAAAACTAGATGTAACTTAAAACCTGCTAAGATACAAATAGTAGGAACATTTGAAGCAGATGATGAAACTTTTATAGGTGATAATGCAGCTGCTAAACTAGATTTAGAAACATTTAAGGATGTTTTAAATAATAGAAGATCTTCTCCTTATGTCTTTATAGATAATGCTACAAATGGTAATAATGCTGGATTATTTTCATTATCAAGCAATAGCACATCAGGTAAAATTACATTAAATAAAAAAATTAGTATAGATTCCGATGGAGATTATACCGATGATTCAGCTGCATGTGCAGATGCTGGTGCAGATACAGTAGAGATTTATCAAGCTTTCTCAGAACAAATATCTGTATATGAAAGTATTGAAGTTATGGATGATGAAAGTTTTG
>VTLG01001856.1_pt1 | contig 22986 bp, 30 predicted proteins | sample 4694571 | NCBI WGS metagenome assembly VTLG01 (sample SAMN12604809, study PRJNA352737) | marine metagenome | biome: ENVO:00000447; feature: ENVO:00000209|ENVO:00000569|ENVO:01000036; material: ENVO:00002151; isolation source: viral sequences binned using virsorter ...
AGAATTTGTAAACTAATGGCTAGACCAAAGAAACATGATATAGATACAGATAAGGTAGAGCAATTAGCAGGATTTGGTTGTACTAATACAGAAATTGCATCTTTTTTTGGATGTAGTAAATCTCTTTTGACAAAGAGTTATTCAACAAATCTTGCAAAAGGTAGAGATAAAGGAAAAATAAGATTAAGGCAGCTCCAATGGAGAGCAGCAGAAAGAGGTAATACAACAATGCTTATATGGTTAGGTAAGCAGGTATTAGGGCAATCAGAGAAAACAGAACACAGTTGGGAAAACCCAATAGATGGAATTGAGTTTATAGATGCCTAGATTGAGATTTAAAGAAGAAGATTATTTCCCACACCAGTATGATTTCCTAACATCTAATAAGCCAATAGTAGGATTATGTGGGGGAATGGGAAGTGGAAAAACCCATGTTTTTCTAAAAAATTCAGTTAAATGTTTATTTGAGAAAACTAATAATACTGGTAAATCATCAGGACTTATTATATATCCTACATATGATTTAGCAGATGAATTGTTTGTTACACCATTTATGGAGATGCTAGATAAGATAGGATTACCATATAAATACAATCAATCTAAACATAGATTCCATACAGCAGCAGGTGATATAAAGATTTATCAGTTACAGAAGCCACAAAGAATTATTGGTGCAGAATATACATTTATAGGCTTTGATGAATTTGATGTAGAGAGTTGGAAGAACTGTGATATAGCATTTAAAAAAGCTATTGGTAGGATGAGAGGTGCAGAAGATACTCAAATATACATTTGTTCAACACCTGAAGGATTCCATTATATGCACAAAGTATTTGTAACTGATGCTAATGATGACAGATTCCTAGTACATGGTAAAACAACTGATAATAAGTATCTACCAAAGAAGTATATTAAATTACTAGAATCTAACTATGATGACACATTATTAAGAGCATACAGAGATGGTCAGTTTGTCAATTTAACTCAAGGAGCAACATATCATGCCTTTGATAGGAAAATTATCCAAGAATACAAATACAACCCACAACTCCCTATATATGTGGGGATGGACTTCAATGTGTCACCATTGTGTGCAGTCTTGTGGCAAAAGTACAATGACAAACCACAAGTTAGAGTTTTCGCAGGAATTGCCTTACACCACACAGGAGATGGGGAACTCCTAACTGAAAGAATGTGTGAAACAATCAAGCATACATATCCAAATAAAAAGTATTACTGCTATCCTGATGCAACAGGTGCTGCAAGGCATAGTTCATCAAGATATTCTGATATATCTATAATTAGACAAGCAGGGTTTGAGGTGAGAGTAAAACATATTAATCCTATTGTTGTGAATAGGGTTAATGCTATGAATAGAGCATTGCAAGATAATATGATTATAGACCCATCTTGCAAGGAGTTGATAAATGATTTAGAAAGAGTAACAAACAAACCTAATAGCAGAGAAATAGATAAGAGCAATAAGAACTTAACACACTTAACTGATGCTCTTGGTTACTCCATTGAATGGGAGTTCCCTGCTGTGAAACCAAAATTATGGAGTGTAGATAGATGATACCTAAATTAAGTGAATTATTAGTGAAACAATCTCAATGGGATTACCAACAACAGGCAAAGAATAAATGGAGAAGTAGAAGGCAAGATGCTTTAAACTATTATAATGGTAGAACTAAAGAATATACTAAAAGAGTGTTTTCTACATCATTGCAAAACAAGATTCCTGTTGGTAACATCAATATCACTAAAAGAATTATAGATAGAATATCTATGGTATATATGGTTGCACCAAAAAGAGAATATACTAAACCTGAAGTTACTGATTTATTTCATAGTAAAGATTTTAAACTACAAAGATTAGAAAGAATGACAAACTTATTGGATAGTGTCTTGCTTAAACCCACATGGAGAGGTGGTGTTATTGAGTATGACATTATCCATGACTTTGAGCCACACTTTGGTGATGACCCATTGAAACCTATAGGGTTTACATATCCATTATCTGCAAAATCAGAAGTATTAGATAGCACTCCTGAATTGTTTGCATACTGGGATGAGGAAAATACATTTATATATGATAAAGATGGAAAGATACATGATGACCCTGATAATCCTGAACATATAAATCCTTATGGTGTATTACCATTTGTTGAATGTTGGAGAGAGGGTAAACCTGAATATGCCTATTTAGACACTGAACCTGTTAATGATTTAATATCTACTAACTTTGCTATCAATGTAGCAGAAACAAATAAAAATGCTAATGTGCATTATCAATCATTTGGTTACTTGTATGCTAATGGTTCACAGATAGATAAGAACAGTTTAAATGTAGGGCAAGACCAAATACATTATCTAGGTGTTGATGGTGTACTTAATATAGTTGCTCCACCTAATTCAGTACCTGCATTATCATCTGCTATACAAGATTCTTATAAGTTGTTGGCTAAAACATATCATTTATCTGATTCATTTACTGAAGGCTCTACTGCTGAAAGTGGTGTAGCATTAAGATTAAGAAACCAAGAGCTGCAAGATGAAAGAAAGTCTGATGTTACTAGGTGGAAAGAGATTGAGCATAAGTTATTTGATATTGAGAAGATAATACTTCTTAATGAAGAAATGATGGATGCAGGTGAATTAGAGCATGTAGATTTTGGTGAATCAACTGATATACTATCACCACAAGAACAAAGAGATAAATGGGAATGGGAATTATCTAAAGGTTTGATTGATGAAGCAGATATATTAATGCAGATGAACCCTGATGGATTCCCTGAAAGACAAGATGCACTTGATTACCTAGCAGAAAGAAATGTTGTTCCTGAAGAATCTGTTGGAAACACATTATTAGAAGCATTGGCTAAACCAGTAGAATAATGCCTAATCAAGATAAAATAAATAATGTTACTGAAGAAATCACTTCAATAATTGATGAAGCAAAATTACAAATTGCACAAGACCTCTTGAAATTAAAAGAATCAGTTACACCTGATGAGTTTATAGAGGTATTAGATAAAATGGATTTAAAGGGCATTTTGGATGCAAAAATAGCTAAAGCAAAACAATTATACATAAATCATCATAGAGTAGTTTTAGAGGAAACAATACCATTTGGAGAACTGAATGGCAGTTAATGAGAAAACATTAGAATCATTTATATCAAGTAATATAACTGTGTTAGATGAGATAATAGGTACAGATGCTTCTGAATTGAAGAATATATTAAACTCTGCTACTATATCAGGGATGGAATCTTCAGATATATTAAATAAAGTAACTGCATCATCATCAGCATCAGCACAAAGGGCATTAATCAATACAAGGTTAAATACATATTCAAGGGTGGCAACAAATACTATGATGAAAGATGCACCTACTGATACTAAATATGTATATGTAGGTCCTATTGATGAAAAAACTAGGGATGAATGCTTACAATATGCAAGTGCAGGAGCATTGACAGAATCAGAGATTATTAATAATGGTTGGACAGCTTCTTTGGTTGATGGTGGTGGGTTTAATTGTAGGCATAAATGGGAAATAGCATCAGATGAGGGCATTAAGTTTTTTGAAGGAAAACAAGCACAGAAAGTAATAAAGCAAAAAACATCTATTAAAAAACCCACAGCTAAATTTTCAAATACAAAACAAGCAGATGATTATATAAAAAATGTTTCATTAAAAGACATGACTAAAGAGCAAAGAAAATCAATTAAAGAATATTCTAAAGGAGGACAACTTACTGATGTTATTAATTATCAATTAAGAACTTCTGCTACATTAGGAGAAGGTGCAAGGAGAGTAGTTAAAAGACTAAATAGTTCTCTTGATAAATTGCCTTCATATAATAATGATGTTTATAGAGGTATATCTTTTCCAAATATGGAAGAAGCGATAAATTTTATAAAAAATATTAAAGTTGGGCAGACAATAACAGAGTTAGGGTTTACATCTACAAGCATAAAACAAGGAGTTGCATTAGAATTTTTAAGGACAAATAAAGCAGGTTTTTTGTTTAAAATCAAATCTAAAAATGGAAAATGGATTGGTGAATTAAGTGATTTTCAAGAAGAATTAGAAGTTTTATTTAAATCAGGTTCAATTTTTAAGGTTAAAAAAATGCATGATATAAGAGTTTTAGATAGTTTTACAGGAAAGTATGAAGAAGTTGCAGAAATAGTTTTAGAGGAGATATAATGCCTAAAGGTAAATTTACAGGAACAAAAAGTGAATTAATCTTTTCTCAATGCAATAACTGTAAGCATAGGATAAAAGCAAAACAATGTGAAGCATTTAAGGAAATACCTAGTGTTATATTAGCTAATCAATTTGACCATAAGAATCCATATATAGGTGATAATGGTATAGGCTTTGAGCCAATAGAGGATAGCAATGCTTGATGCTACATTCTTCAGGAAAGTAGGACCTAATGTTAGGGATAAATTTAGAAAACATATATTCCAAGATGCTAAAGATGTTTATGGTAAACCATTTAAAGCATATACATCTAAATATGGTCAGAGAAAAAGAGCAAATAAATTTAAAAAACAAGCATCACAATATGCTAATAGTAAAGCACCAATATTAACATCTGATTTATTGAAGGATTATAGTTTAATAAAAACATCACCTAAAGGATTCCAAATAGGATTCCTAACAAGGGGTTCTATTGTTAAAGGTTTGGAAAAGATGGGTAGAGTAATTACTACAATGAGCAAACCATTACCTGATGGTGTAACTAGATTCCTAGATAACTCTGCTGAAAAGTATATAAAATCTAAAGTTAAGAGGAACTTAAAAGGTGGCACATTTAAAATATAACCTTAAAAATAAATAAGGGAATAAATTTAATTTAATATGTATATATTAATCCAATTAATCACTCACAGAAAGAGGTAAAAATGTCAGAAGAAAAACAAGTAACTCAAGCTGAAACAAACAGCGAAACAAATCCTAGCACTCAAGCTAGTCAAAACAATGATAATGTTCCATATAGCAGGTTCTCTGAAGTAGTATCTGAAAGAAATACTATGAAAGATGAAATGAAGAAGCTCCAAGACCAATTAGCTTCTATTGATGCAGACAGGAAGGTAGCAAGAGAAGAAAAGTTAAAAAAGAATGAAGAATATGAAACTCTTATTGCTGAAAAGAACACAGAGATAGAGAAATTGACTGGAACTGCTAATAAATGGACAGAGTATGAAGCTACTCGCAGAGAGGTTCTTACTGGTAAACTGCCTGAAAACAGGCAAAAATTTGCTTCATCAATGAACTTATCTGATTTAGAGGAATTTGTAAGTTTAGAAGTTACAAATCAATCAGCAGGTAAGGCAAACCCATCTAGGGCAGGAGTTAGTCCTACTGGTGAATTTGGTGGATATTCTTCTAGTATTGAATGGGCAAATAATGACCCAACAGGCTACAAGAAAGCTACTGATAACCTTACAAATAACATAAAGATTGGCATTGAATGAAAAAACATAGCAATTTATTGGGAAAAGATTTAGACCCTAAAAATGATATGGAATTGAAGCCAAGAGAAGATGGTGATGTTGATGTTAGGTATAAGAATGGTAAAATGTCCTATGATGAATATGTAGATGAGGTTGAAACAAGGGCAAATAACCAAGCTGAAGGTAAGCCATTAACATCAAGCACTATGGGTTATTTTGCAGGTTTTGGAAAAGGAACTTTAAAAAAGCCTTATAAAGAAAACAATTAATATCCCTACTTGAAGGCATTATGCAGTTGATAGAGGGTAAATTTTAAAGGAATAAATGATGTTTAATTTAAATTATAATCCATTATGTCCAATGGGTTCAAACCTACAAATGGCAGATGCAGTAAGTGATACTGGTGCAGGTAGAGTAGTAGGTGGTGTAGGAACTATTATAGGTGATGCAGTAGTTGCCTTTAATAAGTCCAATGTTATGCTACCTTTAGTAACAGCAAAACAATGCCCAAAAGGTGCTTTAACTTGTCAATTTGTTGATTACACAAAGATTGCTTCAAGTGATGTTGCTGAAGCTACTGATGGTGCAGATGTATCAACAATGACATCAATAGATACAGCAGCAAAATCAGCAACAGTATCAGAGCATGTTATTAGAACTGATGTATCTGATTTAGCAAGAATGGGTAGTGCTGAAGATTACACAGGTAATGTTGGTGATGTATTAGGTAATGCAGTAGCAGCAAAATTAGATGCTGACTTAACTGCACTTGGTACAGGCTTTTCTCAAACAGAATGTGGAGCAGGAACTGCTTTATCATTAGACCATATATTTGGTTCAATGCGACAATTAAGGTCAGCAGGTGCTCCTTATCCATATAGTTTGGTTCTATCACCAAAACAAGTATGGGGTTCTAAAGGACTATCAGGATTATTAGTTGACCCATCAGCAGGTGCTCAAGCAGACAACCCATTATCAACAGCTAAACTTACAAATGGTGAAGTTGGAACAATAGCAGGATTTAATGTTTATTGGTCAGACCAAATCAATGAAAATGTAGGTTCAGGTGGTGATGCAGCAGGGTTTGCAATGTCTAAAGGTGCTATTGGATGTGCAGTTGGACCTGAAGGGCTTATTAGAATAGAAACTGAAAGAGATGCTTCATTTAGAACAACACAATATGTGGCTGTTGGATTTTGGGGTGAAATAGAAATACATGATGGATTTGGTGTTTATGTCCTTTCAGATGTTGCTTAATAGTTAATAATTGAGAGGGGGTTTATTCTCCCTCCCTATCTTTTTAAATAGGAGATAGTTTATTATGGCAGATAGATATTTTAAAAAACCTAGTGGTGTTATTATCAAATTAGTGCCTAACCATGATGTAAAATCATTAGAGGATAGATTTGAAGAATGTGATGTTAATGGAAAAGCATTACCTAAAAAAGAAACTAAAAAAACAAGTAAGGCTAAAAAATAATAAATTTTAAAGCTCATTCATAGTAACCATAAACTTTAGAGAGGAAGAAAATTATGGCAGAAACAGGAATAAGAAAATATGCAGTAATAGAAAGACTCAACAAGATGGATGTTGATTTAATTGATGTTACTTTAACCACAGATGTAGAAGCTCTTTCAAACAATGATGTAATTGCACAATCAATAGAAATACCAAATGCAGTATCAGTTACTGGTGGCTCTGCAATTATACAATCAATAATGCTTTTAGATGAAGATGATGAAGCACCTACTGTTGAATTATTATTCTCACAAGTAAGTACAGCAATAACAGATGATGAAGGTAAAGCTATTGGTGAAGATGTAGGTGATTTAGATGCTACATTTAGAAGTTTCCTTGGTGCTACAACAATTTCAAGTTGGTCAGATTTAGTTGATTCACAAATGGGAACTAAAACTAATATAGGGTTAGTTGTAAAGGCAGCATCAGGCACAAAAAGCATTTATGTTCATGCTATTAACAGAAGTGGTTCAGCTTATACTCCTACTGCAACAACAGACCTTAAAATGAGAATAGGGATTGTAAAAGATTAATGTTTACATCAAGAAGAATAACAACAATGGGTGGTGATAAGTTCAGAGATGAATTTTCATTAGCATTTGATGGCTCTGATGAATATATAGATTGTGGCGAGAAATTTGAATTAAATGCCTTTTCTGTGTCTGCTTGGGTTAAAACTACAAGTGATGCTAGTACATCTCAAATTATTTTTGGAAATAGGAGTGAATCTGCTGTAGGGTATATATGTTATCTTAATTCAGCTCAAAAACCTACTTTTAAAAATATGGATGTAACTATTACATCTAGTGAAATTTTAGAAATAAATAAATGGTATCATCTTGTTTATACATTTAATGGAACTTCAGATACATATGGAATTTATATAAATGGAAAGCAAAACACTCTTACATCTTCTACAACTGCCACAGTTTCAGGTGTTTCTCCTGCAAGGATAGGCATTGAAGCATATAATTTAAACTATGATTGGAATGGTAATATGTCTGAAGTTGCTGTTTATAATGCAGATTTATCAGCATCTCAAGTAAGAACATTGTATAATGGTAGAGAGCCTTACAATCATAAAGAAGGTGTTGCAAATAGACACCTTGAGGGTTGGTGGAGAATGGGTGATGGTACATTTGACCAAAAAACAACAGGCGACCATGAAGGTGGGATTATTTGTGATATGAATAATGTTTCATTAGGTTCTGATGTTCTAGGTGGTAAAGGAGATTTTTCAGATGCTTCTTATTGGACTTTGTTAAATAATTCAGCAGGTCAAACTGATAGAGTTGAAATATCAAGTGGAGTTTGTCAATTTAAATATGATGGTTCTACTAACACTAATGGTGCTATTAGAAAAACAGGAATACTAACAGCAGGTAAAATTTATAGGATTGATATGGATATTACAGCAAATTCAGGTACTAGTGTTTTCCTTGATGAGGGTAATCCATATATAAGGATAAACCCTTCTGAAGGTGATACAGGTTCATACACAGTATATTGGAGAGCATCAGTAAATGATTTAAGAATATATAGATATGATTCAACAGGAGATTCTTATGACCAAACTGCAACTATTGATAATGTTGTAATTAGGGAAGTTACAGGTGGGAATCATGGTAATATGGTCAATATGCACCCTCTTGACTTTGAAGGAGATACACCATAATGGATTATTCTAATAGAAAATGGGTTATAGTAAATGTATCTGATATTACAGATGAGATGATTATGAGTGTTATTCAATCTTCTATAACTACATTAAGAAAATCATTAGATGGCACTAAAGCAATACTTAAATGGGATGGTGATACTCCTAGTTGCTTTGATGGTATGACTACTTATACTCATAGTGAAATATTAACAGAATTAGCTAAATCAGAATGGACAAGTCCAGAATGAAAAACCTAATTGAAAATATCAAAGAGAGTGAAGGATTTGTAGAGCATGTTTACAATGATTCACTTGGAATACCAACAATAGGATATGGCTTTGCAATAAAAGATTTAATTCTTGATGAAGATATAGCAGAAGAAATATTGTTAAGGAAAGTTAAGGCTTTAGCATTAAGAGTACAGAATAAATTTGATTGGTTTAATACTGCTCCTGATATTATTAAAGAGGTAGTAATTGAGATGTGTTACCAGTTAGGACTAGGTGGTTTTAGCAAGTTTAAAAAAACCATATCCTATTTAGAGAAAGAGAACTATTTAGAAGCATCTAAAGAGATGTTGGATTCTAAATGGGCAAAACAAACACCAAATAGGGCAAAAAAATTGAGCAAGATAGTTGCTTCAGCAGGATAGGAATGAATGAATCCAATAGAAATAGTAGAAAAGTTTGGCATACCAGTAGCAGTAGCAATGGCATTTGGGTTCTTTATATGGAAGCAAAATAAATATATACAAGATGATTTGTCTAAAGACTTGGCAAATCGCTTTACAAGGTTGGAAGGAATAATCATTAAATTGATTGACCAACAGAAAAAGATGCAGATTGAGATGAGAGGAATAGTAAGGTCATATCAATCATTAGTGGATATAATAACAAAACTTTTAAAGAAGGAGAACAAAGATGTTTGATACATTGATGGGAATAGCAGGAAACAATTCAGGATTATTATTAGGTGGTGGTACAGCAGGTATCATCTTATTTATTTTAAAGAAAGTACCAAATGAGCAGATAGCTAATATAGTAGAAACTGCTGCTGAAACTTGTGGTACAGTTATGACAGTAGGATTAAGTAAATGGAGTTTTAGTAAGAAGTTCTGGAACTCTACAATAGAACCTTGGTTTATTGACCTATTTGATAATGTAATGGGTGGAATGATAAGAGGGTTTATAAAAGGATTAAGGTCAGATAATAAATAATGTCGCAACTCCTCACAACAGACAATCAGTTAGATAGTCACCTTAAACCCCTAAAGTCAGGGGAGGAGCTGTCCTCCCTTGAACTTTCTTCTAAAGGTAATGGTGCTAGATTTACTGGTGATGTAGATGTTGTTGGAGGTTTTGTTAAAGGTGATACACCTACAGCAGATAATCATTTAGCAACTAAAAAATATGTAGATGATAATGCAGGTGGTGGAGGTGGCAGTAGTACAAATACTATAATTTGGTCTTATACTGCAAGGGTTGGTAGTATTTCAAGCTCAACAAAATTTTGGACAGCAGGAACTTATGGATTAAACTATCCATTTTGGAGTAGTTCAAATGATTTAGCTGACAGAGACCATGGTGCTCATGATACTAATGAGTATCAAATGGCATCAAGGGTAATCCATGTGCCTTATGATGGAACTTTAAAAGGTATGACAGGTTCATTTTATAGCACAGGTGCTAACACTTATTTGTTTGAAATATGGAAAGCTACACCAAGTTATAATACATCTACTACTTCTGATTTAGTTTTTTCAGATACAGCATTGGATGTGACATCAAGTGGTGCTGATAGCTACAAAATGGTTCAAGTGTCTAAAACTGATGGAAGTGTATCAGTTTCAGCAGGTGATGTTTTGGCTATTTATATCTCAAGAGCTAGTGGAACTTCATCTGCATATATATATTTAAGTTTAAATGTAATTATGGAGAAATCATAATGGAAAAAATAGACACAGGTACAGAAGATATATCTCTAGTTACAAGTGAAAATGACCCAATTTCAGTATCAATAAAAGATTGTGTAGATAAAATAAATGAAATTATAGATTGGATAAATAGCCAATGAGTTTAACAGGTAAAACAGTATCAAGTACATATAAAAGTTTATTAAGAGTTAATGATGACACTAATGGTGTAGATGGAACACTTGAGGTGGTAACAGATGGAGAGGGTACACACTCTATAATGCACTTATCAGATGATGAGTTTAAAGTGCAACCAAAAAACAATAATAGTAATAATGCTTTTACTGCAACAAACACAAGTGGTGATAGGCTTATACAGGTAGATGCAGCCAATAATCATGTCAGAATTAATCAAGGTTTACAAATCGCTAATACTGCAATGAAGCAATTTATGCTTACATCTGTAAATGGAAGTCCTGCTACTGGAAATACTTGGACAATGTTAGATGCAACCTGTGGTGGTAGATTTAATGCTGCACCTATAGAAATGGGTACTGGAGGTACACCTGCCACTACTTATACTAATACAGCACAAGCTATGAATCTTGTGCAATCTGTTTGGTTTGTTCCATTTAATATAGCAATATCTGCTTGTAATGTATGGTTTGGTCAAGATGATGCTAGTGGTGATGTGGTTAAGTTTAGTGTTATGAGTTATGCAATAGTAGCAGATAATGGTTCTAATGGTGGGAATTTAAGTGATGGTACAGAAGTTTGTGTAAGTCCATCAACAATAACAGGTGCAGGAAATGAACAAGCATATTATCAAGCATTAACAGTAAGTAGTGCTAATGTAGATTCAGGTAGAGCTATAGTAGCTTGTGTACACCAAGATGGTACAAATTCAGATTTAACAATAAATATGCAGTTAATTTACCATACAAGATAATTTGAGATAGGAGAAGAAATGCCAAGATATACAGCAACAACAACAATAGTAACAGATAGAGGTGAAAGTTTAACTGCATCTAAAGCAGGTAACTATGAAGATATTTTTAATATTAGGCAAGAAGTTAATGATAGTACATCTTTTATACCTTTGATAGTTGCAGGTAAAGATATTGCATCAAACTCATTAAGAGATGCTAATGCAATCATTATAAAGAATGATGGTGATGTTTCAGCAGAGATTCAATTAACTTGTAACTCATGGAGTACAAATCTATCAGATGAAGCAGTAACAGACCAAATATTTGAACACTTTGTGTTAGGTGCAGGTGATTATATATTCTTACCTAACATGAAAAACATTACATCTGCAAGTGATAATTCAGGCATGAGAGGTGCTGCAAAGGCTAATAATTTAGAACCTGCTGATGTTAATAGTGGTGCTTTGTATGCAGATTCAACTGTAAATCTTAATGCTGCATTAGAAGATAGCCATACAGTTGTAAATGTTACAGACTTGGATTTCTTTAGAGTAGGTGATTTGATACAGGTAGGGATAAATGATACAACTGCTACAAGAATTGAAATTATGAGAGTTACTGCTAAAGCAGCAGACACAGGTTCAGGTGAGATGACAGTTGATAGAGCATTATATGGAACAAGCAAGGCAGACAAAGACAATCAAACAGATGCAACTAATGGTGCTGTAAGTGGTGCTAATGTTCACTTTCCATTCTTTAATGAGTATGGAGATTATGATACAAGCACAAAGTTATCAACTGATTCTTCAGGTAGGTTGAAAATATCTAACATGATGGGTTATGCTAGAACAGCAGACCAAATAGGAGATGGTATATCAGCTATTACTGGCAAATTTTACACTAATGGCTACCAAGAATTAGGATTATCAGGCATTACACCTTCTACTAAAACTGGCTTGGCTGCTTCAACTGCCTATGCTTTTGATATTGCAGTAGATGGTGGTTCTGACCATACACTTTCATTCACTACTGATAGTTCAAATGGAAACTTTGGTGGTAGAAATGGTTTAATACAAAAAATACAAGATGCTTTAGATACACAGTTTTATACTACAAGTTCTAACTTACTGGGTAAAAAGATTACAGTAGGTATAGTTGGGGGTGATATAAGGTTTACTTCAATGAGCCATCTTGCAACATCTGCTATATCAATTTCTGCTCCTGCTAGTGGTACTACTCCATTTGAGGTAGGTAGGTTTACAATGGCAGTAACAGCGATACAAGGTGCTGTAGCAGCTAGATTGCCTGATGATACTGTATTTAATAATAAATCAGGAAATGAAGCACCAAATAAAGGTGCATTTTTCTATGATGATGGGCATGGTAATATTAAAGGTTCTTGTACTGGAACTATAAACTATGAAACTGGAGCTATGGATTTGCAGGGATGCCCCCCAAATGCAGATTTAGCACTATCATTTGATTATAATGGTGGTTTAAGTGGTGGTAATGAGTTTGGAACTACTATAGGAAACTCTATTGATGCAATAGCTGCTAGGTCAGGTAACTCTAAAATAAATACAACTATAGAGATTATAGGATTGAAATAAGGAGATAATATGCCAAAGGGTAAAGGTACATATGGAAAAAAAGTTGGAAGACCTAAAAAAAGTAAACCAGTTATAAGGAAAAAGAAATGATTGCATCTTTAGCATCTAAATTATTACCAATAGTATTAAAAGGCATAATGCGACAAATTCCTGCATTAAAGAAGTTAGATAAGGTTGTGTCCTACATGGAAGATGATAATGAGCTAGATGATGCAATAAAGGCTCACAGGGATGAATTAGATGTACTTAAAGGTCAAATTGTATCTTTGAATAAGCAAATAGATAAATTAAATAGCAAAGGTAAGAAATAATGGCAACAACTTTCAAATATGCTAGTCAATCAGATTTAAAAAATTATTTCAATAGATTTGGTGATTTTGACCAAAAGGTGCAAATATTTCCAACTTTAACATCAGGTAGTACCCATTTATTTAGAGATTGTGGGTATGTAGATACATTTTTTATAAATGGAGAAGAACAGGCAGCAGCTCAATCATCAGGTTCTGATGTAGATGCGAATGGAGAATGGTGGTACAATGCACCAACAAATCAATTAGAATATGTTAATAGTGCTTATTCATCTACTACTATTCATGAGCAAGTATTTGAAGCAGGTATTGATTTTGCTACATTTATTGACCAACAATTAGTAAATGCTTCACTTGAATTACACAATTTATTAGATGCCAAGTTTGCATCACCAATACCTAAAAACAATCAGATATTAGATGGCACAGCAGGTGCATCTACTACTCCTGAATATGACCCAATAATTATTAAGGCAGTATGTTATATAACTGCATCAAATTTAATTAGAAGTAAGTTCCCAATGGATGAGGAAGCAGATTACTATTATAGTTTAGTAACTAACCCTGAAGGTACTGGGATATGTGATAAGCTAAATGATGGTAAATACAAACTATCTTATGAAACAGATAACAATGATTGCAAGGGTTCTATAAGGGAAATCACAAGAGCAGGTTCAATGAGATTAGTTGAAACAGCAGGTGAATATTATGGTGAAGATTATGATTTAATAAAAATTACTTGTACAGATGCAGGTGCTTATGGTGTTGCTAAATGTAAAGTAGAGTATTTTGGTAATGATAAATTGTTAGGAAGTTCATCTACTGATAATATAGTAACTGGTAGTATTGAGTATTGGTCAGGACTAGGTGGATTAGGTGTAAGATTTCAAGGTGCATCAATGAATGCTGATGATGTATGGGAGATTGAAGTTAAATCAGCAGATAGAGCAGAAACTAATACTGCTACTTACAATATAGAATTACAAAGAGGTTATAAAACAATACATAACTACAGGAATGATTAATGGCAGTAACTTATGATGAAATAGCTTATGATGAGATAGAACTTGGATTAAGAAGTATAATATCCAAAGAGTTCTCCAATGTATATATTGCTAACAACTTTGTTATGAAGGGCAATGAGTGCATCAGGATTAACCTTATATCATCTACATCTATAGAACAGGCTACTAATTATGAGCAAAGAGAATACAATGTAAACATTAGATATTACCATAATGCAGACACAGATATAGAGATGGTAAATAAGTCTGTTAAGGGTAAGATAGATAGATTAAGGAAGCATCTATTAGATAATCAGGTAAATACTTCAAAAAATTGGAGTGCATTAATAATAGATGAAATAAATTATGATGTAGAAGATGAAGAAAATGAAGAAGTTTCATCAATACATATAGCAGAATTTAATATAACAATAAGACATCACAATGCTTTTTAGGAGTTAATTATGCCAGAGTATAAAGCAAAAAAAACATATAAAGATTTAGACTTCAAGTATTTTGGAGTTCATAAACAACAAGTATTAATGTCAGGTGGAACTATCAATATAACTGTACCTGAATTAGTGCCTAATGAAGTATTGAAAACCCTAACAGAAATTAAGCCAAAGAAGAAAAAAGGAGATAAATAATGGCACAAGCAACAAACTATTTTCCAAGTCAGAATGTATCTGTTTGGTTAGAAAAAGAAACAAAGGTAGGCAGAAGTCAAGAGGATACAGTAGATAATGCAGGGTTAAAGAAGTTGCAGGTAACATCTTTTACAATTCCTGAAGCAAGTGTACCTCTTGAATTTTCATCACCTAGAAGTGGGCAATTTACAACAACTGCTACACAAGGGCATCATTCACAAGGTACTAAAATGTGGACTTTTGATACAGTATTAAGAGGAACTCCTGATTCAGTATTACTTGCTACTGAAGCAGTATTTGAATCAGCTTCTAGTGAAGCAATATTAAATAACAATTATACATTTCCAACAGCAGGGTATAAACATGATTCTACTTCATCACCTGCAACATTTAATATAAGATTTATTGATGCAGGAGCAGATGCCACATTACATAATGTTGTATGTAGAGGTTGTGTTGGTACTGGGTTCACATTATCAGAGGATATTGGTTCTGAAGGTGGTGAGCTTGTTTGCACAATTAGTTGGGCAACTGCATATATGCCTGACAATGCTTCTGACCAAGCTGATGATGATATTACTTCTGCTGAATATGATACAGGTACACCTAAAAACATAAGAAGTTTAGCAAGTGGTTCTTCAGGCATCAATGGTGGTGCATTAGAAGAACTTGTGATACAATCATGGGAATTATCAGTACAAAGAACTATTGAAAGAATACATTATGCAGATACTACTGGTGGTAGTTATGAGCCTTTTGGATATGCTATGACAGCACCATTTGAAATAACAGGTTCTATTACTGCTATAAGAAATGATGATGTGCATGATTTACTTGTTAAATTTTATGACAGTAATACAGTAGATATAAATATACAAGAAACATCTAATTTTGCAATAGCACTTGACAAATGTTTAATAAATGAGCCAAGTATTGATAATGGTGGTGCAGTATTGACAGAAACAATACCATTTACAGTAGTAGGTGCAGATGATATATCAAGTGCAACTAAAATGCTAGGCATTACAATAGCATAGGAGATTAAATGGCAGTTAAAGTAAAACCAAATGAAAGTCAAGAGTTTAAAGAGTTTGAAGTAGATGTAGAGGAAATCACTTGGAAAAAAAGATGTGAGTTGAATGACTTAATTGTTTCTTTAAGTACAGAAGATGAATATAAAACTATGTCTGAACTTTCTATTTGTGGTGATATTGTTCTTAAATACACTAAACTTGATGAAGAAGAATTAAATAAATATTCTTCAGATGAGATTGTTGCTATAGCAAAAACTATATTTGAGTTTGCTAATAAAAAAAAATCCTAGATGTACTTCTTCGCATTAATGTTTGGGTAAGTTATAAAGGATTACAAAAAACTGCATATACAGGTGTAGATTTCCCATATAAGGCTCTATGTACATCTGATAACAAATATAGAGAATTTAGCAGTATTTCAGACATATACTGTGAACTTATAAAGCTATATGATATAGCTAAAGAAAAAGGATTTAATTTGGGCGAAGCATTATACACACAGGCTTGTTTCTTTGCAAACTTTGAACTACTTGTTGATGCTGAAAGCCAAAACAGGATAAAGGAATATCAATTCTGTAAAAAGTTTAGTTGTCCTCCATATCCTTCATTACAATCCACTCCTGCTAATATAATAGATGATTTTATGATTATAGATGAGGAATACAATCATTGTATGGAGAATAATCAAAAAGAGAAAAAGGATAAATAATGTCAAGAATCCCAGTAATTATTGATGTAAAAGAAAAAGGTGCTAAAAAAGCAGATAGAAACATTAAGAGTTTAAGTGGCTCTTTAGGTGGTTTGGCAAAGTCAGCAGCACTAGCAGGTGGTGCATTTCTTGGTGCAGGTGCATTAGTAGCAGGATTAAAAGCAGCTACAGCAGCAGCAGCAGAGCAAGAACTAGCAGAAAAGAAGTTAAGATTTGCAGCAGGTAGTTTAACTGATGAACTAATAAAACAAGCACAAGCATTACAAAAGAATACAATATTTGGTGATGAAGCAATAATATCACAACAAGCATATTTAGCATCTTTAGGATTAACAGGTGAGCAAATAAAAGATACTATATCTGCATCACTTGATTTAGCAGCAGCAACAGGTATGAGTTTAGAATCTGCTGTAATGAATACATCTAAAACATTGAGTGGAATGGCAGGTGAGTTAGGGGAAAAACTTGGCCCTGCATTTAGAGAATTGACACCTGAAGCATTGAAGGCAGGTGAAGGTATTAAGTTTATTGCAGAGCAATTTGGTGGAACAGCACAAGCAGAAGCAAAAACATTTGCAGGTACAATTACACAAACTAAAAATGCAATAGGTGATTTAGCAGAAGTTATAGGTAGTGCTATGACACCTACTCTTGGTAGAATGGCAACAAGAATTAAAATAGCAGCAGAGTTTTGGGGTGATTTCCTAGATATAGGAAAAGACAATAAAGAAGAATCTGAAAAACTTACTGGTCAGTTAGGTGAAGTTAATGACCAAATAAATGCACAAAAAGATAGAATAGGACTTTTAAAACAAGCATATATGGATGGGCAAATTACATTCCATGAGTTTAGAGATACAACAAGGATGATAGATGAAAGGATTGATTCTTTAAATGATAAATTTAAAAAATTACAAGTAACAATGATGGTAACAAAACTTGGATTTAAGAAGGAATCATTTGATGGTTACCTTTCAGCTTTAAAGAAAGTTGAGGTTGGAACTGAATCCATTGATGAATTAAATGCTAGAGTTGCTGAAAATAAAGAAAAACAAACAAAGTTAGATATTAAAAATGCTGCACTATCAGGTAAATCTGCTTCAGATATGATGAAGCAAGTAGTTAGGTCAGAAACAATGGAAGCTGTAGCAGGATATTTATCATCTGTGTTAAAATCTGTACCATTCCCTTTAAACTTAATTGCAGCAGCAGGTGGTGGTGCTTTAGTGAGTGGTTTAATGGAAAAACAATTATCAAAAATACCTCAATTTGCAACTGGTGGTGATTTTGTTACTTCAGGGCCACAAATGATTATGGTAGGTGATAACCCATCAGGTAGGGAAAGAGTACAAGTTACACCATTAGGTGGTGACCCTAATATTAATGGCCCACAAGGTAGTTCAGTTACAGTTAATGTATCAGGCAATGTTATGACACAAGATTTTGTAGAAGGTGATTTAGCAGATGCAATTAGAGAAGCTACTAGGAGAGGAGTTGCATTTAGCTAATGAACTTACCTGCTAATTTTTTAAATGACATACAAGGCAAAGACACAAGTTTAATCCCATTAGTTGTATTTACTGATTTAGATATATTTATATCAACAAACAATCTTTCTGTAGATGGGCAATACTTTCAGCCTATATTATTAAATATTCCTTCAATTAAACAATCAGTAGATATAGAGAATAGAAGATTTAAAATATCATCTGTTACTTTATCTATTTCTAATTATGAGTATGAAGGCTCTAGGTTCTCTGATTTACTTCAAAATACATCTATGATAAATAAAGAAGTATGTGTGTATTGGAAATCACAAACATCTACAACATTAGATACAGGTGAGGATACTGATTGCCCTAAAATATATACAGGTAAAATTAGAAGAATATCACATACTACTGATACAGTTACTGTAGAGTTAGAAGATTTAACAGAGAGTAATGCACATAAAGACTTACCACAAGAATTTTTACCTGCTGATGAAAGTGTTTTAGAAAAATACAGGAATAAACCTATACCTATGGTTTATGGTTATGTTGATAGAAGTCCTTTAGTATTTAATGATTTATATAACACTTTAGTTTCTGATTATAGACAAATGCAGGGTTATCCTGATATTTATACAGATTTTGAAAAATGGCAACATCCACTTTTTGTATATTTAGACAGCTATTTAGAGGTTAGGAAAGAAAACCAGTATAGTACCCATCCTTCAGATAGTAATATAAAGTTTAAAACATCTAAAATAAGCCAAATAACTGCTTCTGATAATGTGGAAGATATTTCACTTAAATGCAGAGATGCTTCAAATAATTTTCAAGTATCTTTATCTAATCTTGATGAAGATGTAGAAGATAGCTCTGATTTAGATTTAACATTTTCAGGTGATTCTTTACCTTTAATTTTTGATGGCTCATTAGAACCAAATGATGTTCATTGGGAGGGTAAAAGAGTTTTTGAATTAAATGATGATATTACTGAATTTACTAAAGGTAATGATATAATTTTACTTTATGATAGCAATGAAGGTTATTTAAATATTGAATTTAGGTCAATATATAATATAGAAACAGCAGGTTCATCAGGTAATTATGAAGCTATGATGTTAAAATTAGGGTTTAAATTTTTACCACAATATGACTATGTAAATGTTTCTGATTCTGATATTGTTAGGCTAATAGGTTTAACATTAAATGGTGTAAACTTTAGTAGCATAACTCCATATAGTCAAGGAACACTTTTACCACAATGGGGTTATGTTATACAAACCAGTAGTGATATTAACTCTAATCTTGGAGATGATATAGGTGGTGGTTTAAGTGCAAATTATTCAGGTTATCATTCATTAGCTGAATTATCTGTTAATGAATATAGTATGATAACACAACAAATAAATTTTGTAAATGCAGATTGGGGTTCAGAAGCACCAAGTGGTTGGGAAGGTCAAGGAGCAAACCCTAATGCACCAATACATTATGAAAATTGGATAGATATAGATGGCAATAAAGCAACTTTTACTGGAAAAGTAACTACACCTAATCTTGCTAATGGTGGTTTTGATGAGATAAGTTTATTAAGAGAGGTAAATGCCACAAAAGTTTTTGATAAGGATTTCTATGCTAATGTTAAAGGCAGAGTATATCAAGGTCAATTAGCACAAAATCCTGCTGTAATAATAAGGCACATATTGCAGGTAGAATTAGGATACACAGATTTTGATGAGGATGATTACCAAACAGCAGTATGGGAACACACAGGATTTAAATATGGCTTTACAGTACATGACAAACAAATATCTAGTAAGAAATTAATAGAGGATATTGCTAAAAGTACATTAATGTTTCCACACTTTGGTAATGATGGTAAGTTTAGGTTTAACACTATAAAAAGATTTTACTCTATGGGTCAAGATGATTTGCAATATCAAGACCAAGATGTAACTGATTATGATTCAGCATTTTTAATGCCTGTAAGTGATGTTATAGATTATTCATTTAGTAAAACTAAACCTGAACAAATCTATTCTAAATATGAAGTTGATTACTATTATGATTATGCACAAAAAAGCCATCTAAAAAAGGTTTCTAGTGATTATTCAGTTACAGATACAGATTATTTAGATTTCTATGGATTTGATGCACCTGATGATAATATAGGTAAATTACAATCTAGCTATATAAGAGATGAATATACTGCTGATTGGGTGAATAGATTGTTGCATAATCACTATAAAAACCAACATCTAATACTGAAATTAAAACTACCAGTTAAGTACATAGGTTTATCTGTAGGAGATTTAGTGAAATTTGATGAACTGTTAGGTGGCATAACTGCTTATGGTAGAGATTATACAAAGGTGGAACTTTTACCTGATACACACCAAGCATATCCATTATTTTATATTACATCTTTACAAAAGAATATAGATAGTGTATCTGTTGAATTAATGCAATTACATGATTTAGTAGATGGTGATACTTTAGATATTTCTTACTATGAAGATGCAGATGTACCTGATAGATTATTTACTCAAACACAAAGAGATGAAATATTTAGATTTTCTAATTTTAATGGAGAAGAATCATATACAATAAGTCAAGATTCTGATATAAGTGATACAGACTTTAATGATTTATTTGGTATGAATAAATGGTATAGGCAAGATACTCCATTTACACAAGATGCTGACCCTATTAGTTCTTGGGGAGATTTAGTTGATGTAGAATTAAATAGTGGAACATCTAACTTACCAATTATTGTAATACAAGCATTAGATACAACACAGAATTATGAGCAAAGCCTTCAATCTACAATATATGTAATGGCTAATTGGAATACAACTTTAAATCAAATTGAATACAATCTATCTATATCTAATGGTATGGAAATTATTCCTGAACAAACTGAAATCAAGATAGAAATTCTACAACCTATAGAAAGTGGTATAACATTAAGATATGACCCTCCATTTGGTGTGCAAGAATCTATACCATGGGGTAATAATGAAGGAGATGAAGTTGATGATGGCAATGGAGATGACAATGGAGATGACAATGGAGTAGCATTAGGGGCAGGTAGTGGGGATATCAATGAAGATGGAGTAGTTGATGTTTTAGATTTAGTTACAACAGTAGACTATGTATTAAATGAAACACCTTTATCAGATTCACAAATTAGTGCAGCAGATGTAAATGCTGATGGAGCAATCAATATTCTTGATGTGGTTCAGATGGTTAATATTGTATTGGAGAGTGAATGAGAATTTATTATGGAAATGGCGAAGTTAGATTAGAAGGTGCAGTTAATGTAGCTGCATTTGAAATCAGATATAAAGGTAAGATTAATGCAGATTCAGAATTGCCTGATAGTTGGTTTATGAGGAATAATAATAGAATGATTATTGGTATTAGTTTAGGTGATGTGCAACCTGAAGTATTATTTACTTATGAAGGTGAATTAAGGATATTATCTTGCAGGGTCACAAATAGAGATTTATATCAGGATTATGCAACACCAGTAGCAGAAGGATTAGGGTTTTGGAATGTATTAAATACTAATTGGGAAGATTTTACACAATTCCCTGAAGATTTTAATGGTACTTATGTTACAGGCAAGATACCTAGAAAAACATCTATTAAAGAGAAAACAAAAATTGAAGAAACTGAAACTAGGAGAGTAAGTATATCACAACCTACTCCACCTAGAAGTTCAGGTACAGGAGGTTATTAATGCAGAATGTAGGCACACCTAGGATATATGTAAATGATATTGCTTGGAATAAAGCCATTGGTGTTGATATATACAACCCTAGAACATCAGGATTTTTTAGTGAGCAACAAACACTTAAATTTGTTGATGGCAATCCTGTAAATATATTTGAAAAAGCATTTGAGGCTAAACAATACAATGTACAATACAATAAGGTAAACACAACTGAATCAAACTATATTGCATTTTTAGGACACAATTTTGCTTCTGCAAAGATTTACCCTAGGCATAGATATTTAAAAGCTGATGGTACTTGGAATGGTGGCAATCAGTTAGATAATATAGTAAATGGTAATAATGGAGCAATAGTTTTTAATCAAGCTAACCATAATGATTTTGTTATACCTGACTATGATGGTTTTAGTATATGTAGCATACCTAGTGGTAGTGCAGATGGCGACCATAGTTGTGAATCAGTACAATTTAATATTACTGATGATGATTATTTAGGTGTAGGACAACATACTTTAAAATTAGGTTCTATTTTTATGGGCAGATACTATGACTTTCCACATTCACCTGACCTTAACTTAACTATGACAATAGAGAATGATGGTATTACTACACAACAGACAAAAGGTGGTGCTACCCTTACTAATGCACTTTATACTGGTTCTCCTAAATGGGGTGATTTAGGGTGTTGGGAGCTACAATCATCTCCCCCAAATTATTGGAATTTTAATGCAAATCTTGGTGCTAGAGCTGGCAGAAGAAGTTGGAATCTTACATTCAGTTATCTATCATCAAAACAGACCCTACCTATAAATGCACTAGGGAGCGCAGTAGCAAACAATGATACTATGGATGGTTATGAGGAAGGAACAGATTGGTGGAATTCTCCATCAGTTGGTGGTATTTTTGGTTCTCAATACTCTCCATTGAATGTGCTAAATGGAGAAGATTTCTTCT
>VTLG01004384.1_pt1 | contig 22985 bp, 44 predicted proteins | sample 4694571 | NCBI WGS metagenome assembly VTLG01 (sample SAMN12604809, study PRJNA352737) | marine metagenome | biome: ENVO:00000447; feature: ENVO:00000209|ENVO:00000569|ENVO:01000036; material: ENVO:00002151; isolation source: viral sequences binned using virsorter ...
TATTCATACTACTTATAGTCAGTTCGTTTTAAAAAGTTCCAATTTAATTTCATCCTAACATATATTCTACTAAGCCCTCGTTATAAACCCCGAGCGACTTTAGGTTATGTATCCATAGTCTTTCAGCTTGTATGGGACTAATCTCCCCATCTTGATGAAAGTTCTCCGGCCCCCATTCGGGCTGTAAGATAATCTCAATCTGTTCATCTGATAATTTGTCCTTATCAAAACCAAACCTATCAAATATCTTTTGTTCATAATCTGTTATCATTTCTTTAGTGGTCATTTTAATTTCCTTCTTTAATTTCATAGACCCCTGTACACTCACCGTATTTCTTTTCAGTAATCTCTATCACATCATTATACTCGTTGAAGATTTTACCCTCTCCCCAATAAAGTTTTTTCAATAGATGCTCGACCTCTTCTATGGGGCTATCACAATCATTCACTATCCAATCTGCTACTTGTTCAAATACATTCATTTTTATTTCCTTTCTTTTATTTCTTCTACCACCTCTATGTCCTCGCCATGGGATTTTGTGTGATAGTGGCTACCCTCAATATAATTATCCATCGCCTCTTGCTCTGACTCTGCCTCCACCTCCCAAAACTGGGTATCGTTAATATCTACTTTGACTTTATATTTTTTCATTTTTATTTCCTTTCAGTTTCTAAAATAACTTATTAACTAATTTTGATGTTCGATTTATAGAAGCCTTAAATTGTTTGTGTCCATCTTTTTTCCAATAATCGCACAGGTTCATATTGTCTTCATACACTTCGCTTTCTTCTTGATGCTCTTTTATCAATGTTTGAGATTGGTTCTTTGTACCATCGTCATACGCTGAAAGCAACATCCCACAACGTGGGCACTTTACATCTATCGTGTTTTTCATATTTATTTCCTTTTCACGTTATGTATGGATAGGTTATCACAGTCCTTAGTTTGTTGATAATGTTTTTCACAACACTCATAATCACTACAAGACATAGTTCTTAATCCGGTTTTTGGGTCTTTCTTGTGATGCACATCTACAATGTACTTTGTTTTATTAGTGCAAGATATCTCGCCGTTTTCCATATCTAAGAATATACAATTTGTGTTTCTCATTATTTTTTCCTTTCCTTTGGGGGTGGGTTTCCCCACCCCCGGTTATTTTAATTATCCTACGCCTTCTTGTTTAGCAATCTTATTCATTAACTCGATTGCTTTGGCGTTCTTCTCTTTCAAATCGGTTTTAACCATTTTGCTTGTACATTGCTTGTCTGTTCCTGTGGTTTCGTATTCATGTCCATTTTCGCATCTGTACGATGTGTAAACAACGGGAAATAAAAAGGGCGTAGAGTGTCCGCCCTTTTGACTAAGCACCTCTAATTTTCCACTACATTTTACTGTCTTTTTCATCTGAATCTCCTTTCATTTTGTTTGCGATTCATATCTCTTATACAAAATGGGTTTCAAAAAGTTCCCAATTATTTTTTTCACGACGATAAATTTATTTTTCATAATTTAATCATTTTATAAAATTTCAGCTACTAAACAATCTGTTGTATGGTGTATACACGCTCCATCGTGGTCTACCTGTGTAATTCCACAACCCTCACATAATGCAGTTATATACAAGCCCTCTTTTGTATCCTTCTCGGTTGATAAATCTTTAAAGTCATTTACCGAACCATCTTCAAAATGGTCTTGAGCGCATTGATAACAAAATTCAGCCATTATAATATCTCAGCAAAACAGGGTGTGTGTTCTCCCATATAAGAACCGACTATATTATAATAATAAAAGTCAATCGCCTCTGATTCTGTCATTCCATCTCGCTTTTGTAATATCTTTAAACACTTATTTTTATTGTATAGTACAACTGGATTCATACCATACCTTTCTACAATACCCATAATCGCATCGTCAAATCCATCTGCAATCAGTACATCGGGATAATTATCCTCAATAAATTCTAATCTATCTTTTACACCCATTTTTCCTCCTCACTTGTTCTTTTTCATTATATATTGTATAAAAGGCTGACCTATTTTCTTTTAGGGTCTTTACTTGATGGCAGTTGGCACACAATACTCGACATTTCTTCACCTCTTTCTTCACAATATCCAAATTACCATTCAGTAAATTCGTAATGTTAGAATGTTTTTCGTACTCGCTTTTATGGTCGAATTGTAGTTTGAGCATATCCGATTCTCCGCAATGTTCACAAGACTTATCTAAAAGATAGTTATATTTCCAAATCGCTCCCCTTCTACTTGCCCACCTACCACTAAATCTACCCTTGTATCGTTTATTCCTTGCCACCACCTTTTCTTTACCCTTTGGGTCTATCCAATAACTTATAGTAGCCTTAGAACAGCTTAACTTTTTAGCTATTTCCCTATATGTCAAACCTTTAGCCCTAAGATTTAATATATCGTGTTCCATCGTTTCGTTAGTATAGTTTTTTGCCACCACGTTTCCTTTTTATTTTATTTATTTCTTGATTTTCTTTCCAAAGGCGAACTCCCTCATACCACCACCAACCATTTCCATTTTCCTTAAATAGCTTATCCCGGTCTTTCAAATACTCTGGGTCATTTACATCACCTCTGTATTTCCACCCCTTCGTCCAACCTCTCCAATCCACACTCTTAGGCACTATTTTTTGGTCTTTTTAGTGGTCTTTTTCTTCGCTTTCTTTTTCGGTGCTTCAAAGGAATCACCCTTTAGCACACTTATCACCTCAAAGCTAGTTATCTCCATTAAGTTCTTTTTCATATCTTCCACACTTATATCTTCTAACATTTCATCTGCCTCTTGTTCTGATTCAGCGTCTATTCCTACCCTATACTTACGTTCTTCTTTTAATGTGTACGTATATTTTCGCATTAATTATCTCCTTGTTTATCTTTTGGTCTCCAAAACCTTCCATTGTAACTGAAATATCCAATCTTTTTACCATCTCTATCCTTAACCCATATCAAGCCCATATTCCCACCACCAAGACCATTTCTTTCTTTCCAATCAACAAACTTATCTCGCATTATAGATAGTTTATTCTCCTCTATAACTACATCTTCATTATCTTCATAGGATTGCCAATACCCACCACGATAAGCTATATCAATATTGGGAACGTGCTTTAATACCATATTATATTTCATAGGTTCTTCTATCTGCTCATCTTGAAAGATACCCATTTCTTCTTCCTCTATTAGTCTTTTTTTGAAACTACCCATCAACTGCCTCACTTTCTTTTACTTCTTCTTGTTTAAGTTGTTCACTTCCACAAGATGCACATACCTCAGTCATTTCTGCTAACTCTGACCAAGAATAGCTTTGTTCATTATCAAATTCCTTTAATAGAGTTCCTTCATTACAGTCGCACATCATTCCACCTCACTTTCATCAAGCAACTTCGCATCATCTACTTTAGTAATGCTTAGTCCCAAGACAAACTTAGAGTTGGTGTTTGGTTCTATATATGTTTCAGACTTAACAATCTCTACCCTGTCTCCATCTTTCCAATCCACCATTTTCATAATTTCGGGTGGTAGGAACATATCATATATAGCGTTACTATGTCCCCTAACAGATATTTCACAAGTACCATCTTCCTTAAAAAAGCCTTTTTCAAATTGACTCATTACCCCACCTCACTTTCATCTTCGTCTAGCTCGTTCCCATCCTCATCTTCATTTGCCACCCAAAAAATTTCCAAGTTGTCTAGGTGGTTCCCTTCCGAATCTACGATTGAGGCATATTTACTCTCACTTTTCAGAAATTGTTTGTTTTCTTCTTCTGTTAAAACCAAGTCCTGTACCCCATATCTTATGTATTTCTTTTCTTTCATCTTTATTTTTCCTTATAATCGGTTATTAGTTTTCCTTTTAAGTGGTCAACTTCATGCTGTACCACTAAAGCATCATTCCCATATAATACTCTGCTTTGGGCTTGGAAGTTCCCTACACTATGGAAATTCAGCGTTATTTGGGTGTTTCTCGGCACTTTTATACGTTTAGTCGATACTGATAGACACCCTTCCAAGTTCTGTATGATTTTACCCCCCTTATCAATTATTTGTGGATTTAAACAAGTTATCCATTTATTACCAATCCTAGCTGTAAATATACTTTCATTCATTCCAACTTGATTTCCGGCTACCCCTTGACATCTGTTTCCAACTGTAAGTGGTAATGTCTTTTTCATAAACTGTTTGGTTATCTCTCTATGGTTATTTTCTGTAATCTGTTTAGATTTCTGTTTCAGTATTACACCTTTAGGAGAATTAGCATTTATTATACCTTTCATTAATTGCTCTCCTTAATAGTTCCAACTATTTTTTCTGTTTCAAGGTTAGATTTAGATAGGTATGCGAGAACATTGCGTTCACAATGTGAATAAGTTTTTATAGGCTCAAAATAAATTAGTGGCTTACCCATAAGATAATTAGGTTTCCAATAATAGTGTATTTTCTTTTCTGATATATATAACTGACTTAATCGTACCCACTCGTTTTTAATTTTGTGCATTGGCTGAAAATAAGGTCGAATTTTCCCCTTAAACCATTCGTCTTTTGATTTTCGTGCCTGTTTAATAAGTTTAATCCGACAAATCCGAGCATCTGCTATGGTATCAAATTCATCTTCAAGGGCAGAGTGATATCCCTGTATTCTCACCGAATAAGTTACTTTTGGTTTAGGCTTTTTCACGTTTACCTCGTCAAATGTATATGGCTCTATTCTTTTTCTAATCATCATTTTACCTTTTGTTATTTACCCTGTAAACTCATCAATTTTAAATTAGTTCCCATTTATTTATTTTTAGGAGTGTGTGTATAAATAAACTCCGATAAATCTCTGAACGCTTTCATTTTTTCTTGCTCGTATTCTCTAGCTGTTTGGCTCGATTCTTTTAGTAAATTCTTATCATCCGATACCATTACTAGGTTTAACATCATTATTTTTATTTTTTGTCCTCTGGTCATTTTTGTTTATTCCTTTTTTTTATTAATGTATTACTAATCCAATATTATTTGATTTACTATACCATTTAGTGGCGTATAAATCATAATTGCTAGAGTCTACGTATTTAGCCTTTTTTAAGTCCTCTACACTCTTAAATATTCTCGTATGTCGGTCGGTCTTCTTTTCGATTAAATCCCTCTGTTTTCCACTATCTGAGAATATAAAATCATAGTTTTTGGGTATGTCTTTTAATTCTTTTATCATTTTGACGTTATTAGTATAAGAATAAAATCGAACTGTAGGATTTAACTCAGCTATCAAAAACCATTTATCGAGGTATTCCTTAGAGTAATAATCTCCACTATCGTGTACTCTTACATAGTCTACTTTTTTACTTCGTATTTCATGATTAATCAATTCTACAAATTCAACTGTTTTTGACAATTCGTACCTTTTTTCAAAAGCCGGTGAAACATTGCCCCATATATATGCACCCTTCCGAGCATAACAAAACTTTATACATTCATCAGCAAAGGGGCAAGTAATTTTACCACTCTTGGACTTATAAGCAGGGATTCCAAAGTTAAAGACTCTCTTGTTAAAATGTTTAGAGGTCTTTTTTAGTTTGCTATTTTGCGTTAATAATTCCATCTTTTAATTTCCTTATTTAGTTATTTAATAAGTTATTTTGGGGTTTAAAAGCAGGTCTTTTATATGGCATAACCTTATAACCTGATTCACCTAGTTCTTTTAATGCACGTTCCAAGTTAGTTTCAATTTGTAAAAGACTGTGGCATAATATGCTCTGCCTATCATTATACCAAACATCTTTTAACTCTGCCCTAGTCGCTCTCAATGCATCTTTTAGGTTTTCAATTACTTTTTTCATTTTTTAATTTCCTTTGTTTTAGTTATTATATGTTTTAATTATTTAAAAGTTCCAAAGTTTTTTAATGAATGATAGCGTGGCTAATTTTTACGCTAGAATCATTATTAATTAAATTCTCTGCTTTACTATCAATTTCAGACTTTAATCCATAAAAGTTTAATTGCTTTTTATTTACATATTCCTTAGTGCCATCATTTAAAGTAACCGGCGTACAATCTGAATTAGTGTAATAAATAGATATAATTTTTTTCATAATTAGTTCCTTTGTTATTGTTATTGTATTCTTTAATTCTTAAAAAGTTCCAATTAAATTTTATTACCTACAAATTCAACTAGTTCTTCAAGCGTAAATTCTATGTAATTATCTGTAAATCCATCTTGTACTTGGTAAGCTATTGCACCATCATATAATTCAAAAGCACCACGACCATATGCCAAGTAATCGTTAAATTCTGAAATTAAGAAATCCTTAATTATCTTCTTTACTCTTGGCTTTCCTAATCCTTTTAATATTAATTCATTCATATTTGTTCCTTTTATGTTATTGTTTCTAATCAAATATACTCCGAAACATAAATAAAGTTCCATAAAAAAGGAAAAAAGATTAAAATAATTGGGCTTTTGTGTATTATACTGTGTATACTAATATATAGTAAAGTATTAATATATTAGTATTATATACTAAATAAGATATAATATAAAATAGATAATACTATATAATATTAGCTACATACGTGAATTATACCTATAAATAGCACTATTTCGTCTATTTTACCCCCTACCTACGTGAATTTTACTAAATAATACTACTTACGTGAATTTCATTTAATAAATAATAATAATACCTACGTGAATTACCTACGTGAATGGTTTTTTAAGAACTACGTACGTGAATGCCACCTTATAAATAATTTTAGACAAAAAAAAAGACCCCCAGTTTCCCGGGGGTCTCGTAGTGTTGCTTATATGTTTATCATTTAAGCTCCTTTTTTATTATTTTAGTTTTATCAATAATTAGCTGACCGTACTCATTCCAATCTAAATCATATTTGTCTGCCAACAAATCTTCAAACAACCACTTATGAATCTTATATCTAACCTTAATTTTCACCAACCCTCCGCAACCATCACCTACGCACTCATAAGATATTATTTCAGCAACATCTTCGTCAGTTAAATACTCAATAAACTCCTCCTGAGAAACTGCCAATAAATTGTCTATTGACAACTCCAAAGTTTTATCAAATACATTCCTTTTCATTTTAACTCCTTTTTTTAATTCTTTGAGCCTTTTTAAGTGATGCTCAGCACTTTGCCCTGCCTTAAATCTCAAGGTCAACTGGGATGTCCCAGTTTACTTTGCCTCAGTCTTTTCTTCTTCTATCTTGTATTCTTCCATATCCAACCATAGCGCCTTTAGTAGCTCATCAATTCTTCCAGTCTGTATTAATACAATATAGAGAGATAAGCGGTTAGGCTTATATCCTGCTATTATACCTTGTTTGTCTTCTTTACCCATTAGTTTACTTTCCGAGAGATGGGCGGATAACCGCCCAATCTCTCAATTTATTAGGTTATTGATTAATTACTACCTCTTTACGCTTCGGAGGGCTTCTAGCATTCCATTTGCGAATATATAACATTCTCTTTTTGTACCTCTATCTGAGATATCTCTACAGCCACCACCTTCATTGGATATTTGTTCAATCCTGTACCCACCGTAAGCCTTTCCAATGTAGTATGTATTAACATTCGCCTTTGTTTTGAAATCCTTAGTCATCTCATATGCTTTTAATGGATAGCCTAGGATTTCATTCACTTGCCGTATTTTGTGATTTAACTGTTTTGAGGTCATTTAGTCCATCCATCCATCATCGTAATATGCATCAAATCCCTTATCTATCAAATAATCAAGGGCGGGCTTCATTGAGTCATAAGCAGACATATTACCTTGAACAGGAGGGCTTGAGGCTAATACTCTATCTGTTGCCCTGTCTCGTATACATTTACCACCACAGCAAGTCCCATAGTCTTTCTTTCCCTGCTTCTCCCATTCAGCATACCAAATAGCAGTTGCTTCATTTTCTTTCATTTTATTCTCCTAATTAGAATTAAAATCTTTTATTGGGTGCTGTCCCTTGGGACACCCTCAAGACTTGGGAGAAGACTATTGCTTCTCAGTCCCGCCCTCGTTCGAGGGCTTCCAAGTCATCACATTGTCAATAAGCTATACCCTTAACACGCATTAGAGGGTATACAAGTTCCATTTATCTAAAAGTAGTTAAGTTTACTGGAAAAAATAAATTGTGAAACTGGGCTGGATTTCACAACCTGAGCCAGTCGGAATCCACTTTTTCAACCTAGCTTTTTCAACCTGAATCGGGTTAGGGGGGCGGTACCGTATAATTAAAAGACCCACACGCATATTAATATTATTTTTTAGAATTTTTTGGGAATTTAGGGGAGGGATGGTTCGCGGGTACTACTTTAATATTTCGCGGTACTATTCTTACTATACTTAATACTTACTATACTTAGTATATACTATTCTCTTCTTTTTTTATAGTACTATAGTATTATAGTACTATAGTATTATATAGTATATAGTATATAGTATTAATAGTATTATAATATTATTTCTGTCTCAACCGACACTTAAATTTATTTGTTTTGACCTATACGAGTCAATAGTTTTTTTCATCTTGTTTAAAAACATAATACAATAGTATATTTTACCATGGAAACTAGTCCTTCAATAGACATCTTGAACTTGGCTCCCGCGATAGATGACCTAAAGTCTCTTTCGAGTAAGTTCCGCGAAACTGGTGATTATGAATACATGATGGAGATACTGTTAATCATAGATGAAATTGAATCTCCCATGCTAATTGATGTCTTTGACAAAGAGTTTTCAGCCGAGGCTTGATAAAATGTATATAAAGACCATAAGTGGGGTGGACTACCACTTATACAAAGATGAAGAAGAATTTAGAAAACATCATAAAAAGGCCAAAGTAAAGGATAACTGGCGTAAAGCCAATGAAGGGGAGTGGGCCAGAAGTGATGATGGACAAGTATTTAGTATTTTAAGGCGGGCGGTTATGTTTAGTCGGCAATACAATAGTGATGTTGACTACGTGCGGACGTTACTGGGTACGGCTTATGCCCACGATAAGTCGAAGTTAGAAGGTGAACCCCCCAAAGACATATATACCTTCACTCGTTATAAGACCAGTAAATACATTACTGCCCGTGAAAAGTTATTTGCGAAGATGGTGGCAATGGGTCGGGACGCAACCGAGGCCTATTTAGCTGTATATAAGACCACTAACAGAAGATATGCTCTAAACCGGGCAAAGATTTTATTAAGACAAAAGAGGATAAGAACATTGATTAATAAAGAAGTTGAGCAGTTAATGGATGATTTGGGTATTACCAAGACCTATTTACTGGAAAACGCGAAATCAGTGGTAGATAAGCCAGATGCCCGTGACGGAGACAAGCTTAGGGCCTTAGAGACATTGATGAAGATATCAGGATTATTGTCTACCGAAAAGAAAACAGACTCAATTGCGCTTATACAAGAGTTCACTGGTTTCTCAAAAGATAAACTTAAAGCCTTTGAGTCGGGTCTAATTGAATCTGGAAGCGAAAATGGCTAACGCTCACTCTGCCATAGACAGTTTAATAGCGAACGCTACCTTACAACGCTATCAAGAAGGTGGGCTCGTCAGTCGTGAAGAAAAACTAAGAGGGGATATAAAAAGTCTTTTTGAAAAAAGAAGTCCTTACAGGGAGAAAGCGTTTCTTCCAGAGGATGATGAAAAAAGAATAAATGCTTTGGCAAGGTTGGCTGGCGAACATGGTATTGAAGGTTTTCGTGCGGCTAAAATTGGTAGGAGTCGCTATAATCCTTTTAATCGCAGGGTTTCTGTTGAAATGCCAAAACATCAATCATGGGGAAGTAGTCTAGTAGATGATATGCACGTACCGTATGATACTATAGAAGAACACATAATAGCTGAAATTGCTCATGGAAAACAACATAAAGAGAATACACCGGTATGGAAAAAAGGAACAAGGAATCCTTTGCATTTGGCTATAGCGGCATTAGGACAACCTTTGTATGGTATTACATCTAAACTCAATGCTCCAAAGCTTCAAAAAGCAGCTGAATGGATGGCAGGATACTCTAGACCTAAATCTTTAGAGCACGAAGCTCATCAAGAAATTGAACCACAACTTTTTGATTTTTATTTAAAAAATCTTCGAAGTCAGGGGATAGGGGATGCAATGGATGATTATCTAGTGGGTGCAGATTAATGACTAGAGCTAAAAAAGTAGAACATATAAATGTAGATAAAGAAATATGGCAATATCCTAAGCAAATACGCTGGGGTACTATAATTTATAATATTAAACTGATTAGGAGTAATCATGCCTAAAGTCAAGGGAGTGAGTACAGCCGCTTTAAATAAGAGACAGCAGACGGCGATGAGTCGTCATGCTTCTCATCATACTGCTAAACACCTAAGGGTAATGGTGGGTGCAATGAAAAAAGGGCAGACATTTGCTCAATCTCACAAGACAGCTATGAAAAAAGTAGGTAAATAGTGGGAAACGGACACTCAGCAATAGATAAGTTAATCGCCTTAACCACTTTAAAGAAATATCAAGAGGGTGGACAGGTGGCAGCGCGACCAGCGCCGGTTAAAGGGCCTATGGACTATTATAAAGATAAAGATTTGCCTTTTGAAGAGGCTGGCGGAAGGGTATCTCCCTATGAAAAGGCTATTAGTGATATTATCATGGAGAGAATAGGAAAACCAGAGGAGAAATTAACTCTTGCTGAGAGAGAAGGATTGGGAACTCTTTTTCGTAAAGAGTGGGTAAAACATATGATAAAGGGTTGGCCCTTGTACGAGTCTCCAAGCTTTGAAGAGGGTGGTAAGTATTACGAGCTACAAAAAGAATACGAAGAGAACCCTTTTATGCCAGAATCTATGGGTTTAGACGCAATTAAGGGAGTAGATTATCAAAACGGTGGACAGGTTCTACAGATTCCTCAAAAGAAAGAATTAGATATCGTTTGGCCCGTAGATGGGGAGTCCCCTGAAGATATGGAACAGGCCAAGTATAATCCTGTAACTGAATTATTATTGGAAGCCTTGTTTGAGAAATTAAAGAGACAACAGGGGCAACAACGTAAACCCGGTAAACAGCTAGACCCAGAGGCGATAAAGCTTTATACTATAGCTCAACCTGACGTAGTATAACCATGCCCAATAAGGCCGCGAAAGCCCGCAAGCGTTTAAGAGCAAAATTAACAATTGAAAACAAAAGACGTAAAAGAGAAATTATCAAAGCTAGAAAGATTGCCCAAAAAGAGTGGGGAACAAAAGCCAATAGAAACCTTTAGTGTTATACCTCCTCCCGAGGAAATGGCACGCCGGGATGAGATATTAACTAAATCATATCAAGACCTCTTATTCTTTGGCAGGGCTTTCTTACCTAAAGACTTTATGCACAAGAGTGCATCTCCCTCCTGTCACTATACCGTATCAAAAAGACTTATCTCTACCAAACCCGGTGAGCGTATCTGTATTATCCTCCCTAGGGGTTTTGGTAAATCAATCCTATCTAAATCAGCTATTCTACATAAACTATGCTTCTCTGGTGAAGATGACCAGAATTTCATAGCATGGGTATCAGAAGAACAGGGTCAGGCTATTGACCACTTAAAATATTTAAGATATCACTTAGAAACTAATAAAACAATTAAATACTACTTTGGAAACATGGATGGTGGAACTGTAGGTAAAAGATGGACAGAGAAAGACCTAGTTACTCCTAAAGGAGATAGAATCATAGCTAAAGGTACTAGTCAGAGACTTAGGGGTCGTGCTGAGGTAGATGTTAGATATACGGGTATTATCTTGGATGACTTTGAATCTGAGCTTAATACTAAGACACCGGAGCGCCGCTCTGAGATTAAGAAGTGGGTAGTATCTACAATCTATCCTGCTTTAGAAGAGTCACCCGGGAATGAAGGCTGGATATGGCTCGCCGGTACTATTGTTCACTATGATAGTTTCTTACAGATGACATATGATGGATATAAGAAAGCAAAGAAGGATGACCGCTCCTATCCATGGGATGTATTCTTTCATAGGGCGGTTGAGGATGGAAAAGCTCTATGGCCTGAACAATTCCCACTTTCTAAATTAAACCATAAGAAACAAGAGTTTATAGAAGCTGGATTAGTTAATAAGTATGCTCAGGAGTATATGAATGATGCTCGAGATATATCCAACGCCGCTTTTAAGATAGATAGAATACAGCACTATAATGGCGAGCGAAAGCTAATGAATGGTTTTAATTACATAATGGAGGGTGATGAAGTTATTCCTATTAACATTTATCTGGGGGTTGACCTTGCAGCGACAGCTACAGCAACTTCTGACTATCAGGTAATACTGGTTATGGGTATTGATTCGAGGAATAATCGTTATGTATTGGAATACTTTAGAGAAAGAATACCAACATTTGATGTTCCAGCTAAGATAATAGAGCTGGCAAAGAAGTATAGTCCCGTTAAGAGAGTAACGATTGAAACAGTAGCAGCACAAGAGATGGTTAGGGATATGGTAACTCGTATGAGTGCAAACGAGAAAAGATTAATGCCCGGGATATTCAAAGGTGTTAAGCCTCCCGGTAGAATAAAGAAGGAAGATAGACTGGAAACAACGCTCGGCCCTATCGTTAATTCTAAGAAATTATATATCAGAAGAGAGATGACCGAGATAGTAGATGAGTTCTTTGAACATCCCAAGCCTAGGAATGATGATATCATGGATGCTCTATACTATGCTGATTACTTTGCCCGCGCTCCTAAATCTCAAGCTTCTTCCAAAGAGGATTTTAAATCTTCAAACCGTAAGGGTAAACTATTACCTAAACTTAAAAAATACAATTGGATGACTGGAGCAAGAAATTAATCATTTATATATTGCATCGTTGACTAATTCCTTCTTAGATTCAGAAGGTGTTAAGTCTATCTTAATCCAACTGTTTATAAACATTTTAAATAAAGCTATAAATCCACATACCATATGGCTAAACAAAAAAGCAGGTTCCCCAGTTACGGTCTAGTACGGGGGCCATCTCATAAGCATGGCGGAGTAGCTGGCGTTGTTGCTGGCGAACAGCCTGTTGAACTAGAGGGCGGCGAATGGATAATTCCAAAAGAAGTCGTTCCTGATTATCTCCCCGTTTTAAAACAAATTACTAATGAAGGTCGCGCTATCCAGAATATGGATAATGGCAATTCAGCTATGGACGCTTTAATTGCCTCAGCTTCTATGGAAACTGGGTTGTCTCAACCTAAGTCTCCAATGTATCAAGAAGGTGGGGAAGTAGGCTTTGAGCAGATTGCCGACTTGGCAAAATTATATGGAGAAAAACAGGGAATTAAGCTAAACCCCGCAGATTACACTCCAGAAGGTGGGCGTTCTAAAGAGGGTTATGCTAGAAAATTTGGCCTTCCAGAGGGTTTTACTATAGATACATTGGCTTATGGTAGTCCAGCGAATTACTCACTAAAGTTCTTAGATGCTGGAGGGGAAAAATTGGGAACGTCTAGGTCTACTGGTATTTACCCTATATTACAAGATATTAGAGCTGCTCAGATAAACTCACGATTAGGCGATAAGGTATCTTTAGAAAATATGAGTGAGTACATGAAAAAGCAGAGGGAAGATAGTGAGCTTAGGGATATGTTTCGTACACTTATAGGGAGTGCCGAAAGAAACTATCCAAAAGAAAAACAAAAACAACAAGGTGGCCCAGTAGATTATTATCAAAATGGTGGATTTGCACAGGGGCCTATTGCCCAATCAAAATTCCTACCACGAGCACTACCCTCATCTTCTCAGGCTGCCTCAATGGGGGCAAGCTTTGGAGATTATGGTGCCGAAATGGCACAAGCACCCATGTCGTTCGCATCGGAAACAGGGGTTGGAAAACTAGGCGCTGGTATGAGTAGGGGTTTTCCCTCGAGAGCAATGAGAGCAACTAGAGGAGCGAGAGGCTATGCTTCCTCTAGTCCAGAAACTGGAGGAATTGGAGGCTATACTGCTTCTAGTCCAGTAACTGGAGGAATTGGAGGCGGTGCAGCAGCGATGACAGGGGGAACTACATTAACTTCCGCTACCCCATCAGCAGTAGAAGATAGAGCTAGAAGGTTGCCAACAATGGGTTTAAAGGCTATGGATGCTAGAAAAGAAGGTGGCCCAATTAAGCAATACGGGCACGGTGGGCAGATGCAGCCTCGCAAACAACAAGAAATGCGTAATCCAGAAGTATATGGCCCTCCCGTTGAATTGATGGGGCCTGCGCCAGATACAACTGGGAATGACCTACAGCATATGTTGAATCAATTAATGATGAGAGATGTTAATGATTCTATTGGTGGCCCATTTTCTCAGAAGGCTGCATTGAAACGTGCAATAGAGGCTGGTATTATAGGAGAAGGACAGCCTTTAAGGAGAAAATACCAAGAAGGTGGAATGGTTGAACAACAACAGGCTATGGGCCCAGTTCCACAAGGTTCGTTAATGGGAGCAGCTAATGGCGATGCTAGAATTAGACCATTAACACCAGATACTTATATTACAAAATTAGGAGAGGAAGGTTCTTCTACTATGGAGATACCTAAACTAAGCACCGCTTATTTACAAAGCTTTGGTATGGAAACACCGCTTTCAAAGCAACAAGGTGCATCTTTACATCAAAAGGGTATCACTCCTGATACTTTGAATCCTTCAGTTACAGGATTAATCAATCGAGTTTTAGTGCAACGACTAGCTAATGAGGATGAGTAGTGGTATTAGAAAAAGATAAAAGAGCTGATTATAACCAAGATTTATACCGTCGCTGGCGTAATGCCCGTAAGGATTGGGATACGGAAGCCAGATATGACGTAGATTTTTACCATGGGAATCATTTTACCAGCGAAGAGGTAGATGAACTACAATCCCGCAACCAAGCTGATGTACCAATGGATAGGATTGGGCCAGCTATTGAGAAGTTTAAAGCTGTATTAACTTCCAGACCTCCTGCTTTTACAATGACTCCTAGAGAAGATTCAGATGTAAAGGTTGCTTCTGTATGGAGAACTATCATGGGATATGTTTGGGGAAACTCCGATGGAGACTGGCAGTTAAAACAAGCTATTCACGATTATGCAACTACCGGCATGGGGTATCTATATGCTTATATAGACCCTGAATCAGATTTTGGTAGGGGCGATGTCAAGTTCACTTATGTCAACCCATTCAGGGTATACGTCTCTCCGAATACTCGCAACAGATGGTATGATGACGCTGAAGGTGTTATCCTCTCTACAATCCTCACTGGTGAACAAGTCGTTAGCCTCTACCCAGAATTAGGCGAACAGGAAAATGCAGAAACTGGAGAGAAAGAAACAGGAATCATTCAGGATTTAGAAACTTATTTAGAAGAAGATTATCCTGATGCAGTGAATAGTAATAGTAAGAAGGTCTTTACTCCTGCTGAAGCAAAAGATTTAGATTATTTTGAAAGACAGAAGTATCAGATATTAGAGAGGTTCTATAAAGTAAAGGTTAGTTTTTATCGCGTTATAGATATGCAGACTGGTGAAGAAGCTGTATTTAGCGAAGATGAGTATGAAGAATTTATAGAGAATAATAGAGAACAAATAGAAGCAAGCCAATATGAAGTTGTCCCAGTTAAACAAACACGGGTTAAGGTATGTGCAAGTATTGGTCAAATCGTTCTTTACGAGACTATTCTTAATAGTGACCATTATCCAGTCATACCTATACCAAATCTATTCACAGAGACACCATATCCAAAGTCAGATGTATCAAGGGCTCGTCCAATGCAACGTCTACTTAATAAGCTTTGGTCGCTGGCTCTTTCTCATGCTCAGGCATCTGGTGGGTTAAAACTATTAGTTCCATTAGGTAGTGTAGAAGATTTAGGACAGTTAGAAAGAGATTGGGCAAATCCAAACGCAGTTATAGAAGTAGACTCTACCCAAGGAGAACCACACTTTCCTGCACCCCAGCCACTCGCTGGAGAGTTTTATAAACTAATTCAACAATGTGAGTTCTATATTGATTTCACATTTGGATTACCAGAGATGATGCACGGGTTTGCAGAGAAAGCACCTGAGACAGTTAAGGGTACTGAGAGAATGATTGCTTTAGGAACTGAAAGGCCTAAGTCTAAACTAAGAGATATTGAATTTAGTATCAATAGACTTGGACAGGTATTATATAATCTATCTAAAGGTCATTATACTTACAAAAAGATTTTCCGTTTAAATAGCGCCAATAATGATATGACTGAAGTTATGGTCAATCATTATGATAATAAGGTAGGCGCTATCTTAGACATTAAAAAAGAACGACATAATTTAGGACAACATGATTTAAGAATTGAACCGGGCTCTACATTGCCAACTAATAAGTGGGCTGAGCTTGGTGTCTACATGGAAGCATACCAAATGGGTATTGTGGATAAAGTAGAAGTCTTAAAGAAGAATCCAGAAATATTTGATAAAGAAGCTATCCTACGCCGAACCGATGAGAAGAATCAACTCATGCAGCAGGTTCAAGCTATGGAAGAGCAAATAAAGAATTTGGAGGGAGACCTCCAGACTGCCCAAAGGGAGTCTGTTAGCGACAGAAAACGGGTTGAGGTTGAAAAGTTTAAATCTCGACTTACAGATATTGCTTCAGACGCCAAAGCTGATAGAAGAGTTCAGTTAAACAATCTACAAAACAAGGTGAAGCTCGAAGCGGAGAAATTGGCATCCACTGTAAAAGACGCCAGTTCTGCTCCAGAGGCATAGAGACATCTATTAAGGAGAATATATGGACAATACACAGACAGAGGCCGTACCCCAAGCTGATGGTTTGGTTGATGGTGGCCCAAATATAGTTGAAGAAGTAAGAGCAGAAGCTGATGAACAATATGTTGATTCAGCCGAACCCGTTGAACAGGAAGCGCCAGTGGACTTTTCAGCTCCAGAAGTTGAAACAGAAAGCGAAACGATTCCAGAGAATGAATGGGAAATTGAAGCCCGCAAATTTCAGTCAATGTATGATAGAACCCAAGCAGAGAATGATAAGCTTAAAAGGCTTGAACCTCTTGGTGATTTATTAGAATCAAGACCTGATTTAGTGGACGTCTTACAGAAGAACTTGAACGGACAACAACAACCGCAACAACCACAGCAAGAACCTCAGAAAGGTTTACCTGCTGAGGATTTTAACCCTTGGGATGCTTACTATAATTCAGAATCACCCTCATTTAAATTCAGAATGAACCAAGATGTTCAAATGATGAATAATGTGGTGAATAACGCATTAGGTGAGCAGAAACGACAAATGACAGAGGAGATAACTTACAACAACACGGTTAATGAGTTACGAAACACATACAAGATGTCAGATGGTGATATCAATGAGTTTATGGGTTTTGTTACTCAACCTAAAGAACAAGTTGGGTTATCGAATCTGGTGAAGCTATATAGGGACGTTAATAAAAAAGGTAACGCCCCCGATACGGCACAAGCAGTGAAAGCTGCTCAAAACCAGCCACGTACAGCTGGAGTCCTACAAGGTGGAGCACCTAGCTCTCCTAAATCTGAGGAAAATCAGGTGTGGGATAACATTGTAAACGCTGGAAGCCGTAATAGCATACTTTAAACAATAAACTGAGGAAGGATATATAATATGGCAACATATAATAATCCCGGCCCGTTAAAGTTTGGTGACCCCGGTGCGGTCATATCGAGCACGATTCCGTCAAGGCGGCTATATAATTTCAGCGACAGAGTTGCTGATTTAGCTCCTGATGAATCTCCGTTCTTTGTGTACCTATCTAAGGTTGCTAAAGTTCCAACGGACGACCCGCAGTTCCGATGGTTAAAAGACCGTAATAAAATCCAAATGGCGGATAGAACATTTGCACTTGATGCATCTCATACTGTTGCAGCCGCAGGTAGCACAACAGCCTACACCGTTGATGACGGTGCTGGTGCAGCTCCTGATTGGATTATTAAAGGCATGGTATTTGCAGTTGGCGAAAAGGATTCATCAGACAATAAACCCGAGACAGCTATTGTTCGGGTTGAGACTGCTCCTGTCGCTGGAAGCACAGAAACCACCTTTACAGGTCGTACAATTTCCGCAGCAACTGGCAGTACTACTGCTGTTGTTGATGGTGAAAAGTGTACAGTCATTGGAAGTGCATTTGAAGAAGGTTCAGGTTCCCCAGATTCTTGGTCTCGTGAATTAGATAATGGTAATGGGTATTGTCAAATTTTTAAGACAGCCTGTGAGCTTACTAACACTGCAAGAGCAACGGTTTACCGTGGCTATGCTAGTGAATGGGACAGAATATGGAATTTGAAACTTCGCGAACATAAAGTGGACATCGAAAGAGCTATGCTTTTTGGAAACTCCGCAAGCGTAAATAGTATCAACTATACCGATGGTATTGTTGGTCACATTATCAAAAACTCACAATCTCAGATTACCGGAGCAACAACTCAGGTATCATATACTGAAGATAAAGGTTATTTTACAACTCGTACAGATGCTGAAACAACTTACGATGTTATCTTAAAAGACCTTGAAGTGATTTTTGACCCAGCTCGCGGTGGTAGTTCATCAAAGCTTGCGCTTTGTTCACTCCCTGTTATTTCATTCTTTAATAAGATGAACGGTTCATCTACTTTTATGTCAAGTGCTTACTCTGCTTCGAATCCTATGATGTCGCAAGCAAAAGGTTCTTATGGGCATAAAGTAATGAAGGTTGAAACTATCCATGGTGATTTGACGCTAGTAAAAGAACCTCTATTTAGAGGCCATGCAGCGCCATATATGTGTTTAGTTGACCTTGATAACGTAGCTTACCGTCCACTAGTCGGCAATGGTGTAAATAGAGACACGCACATTCAAACGAATGTACAGTCAGCTGATGAAGATTTACGTAAAGACATGGTTCTTACCGAAGCAGGTCTTGAAGTTTCTCTTCCTGAAGCTCACGCTCTATTTAACTTTGAGTCGAATTAATAGGAGGTATGAATAATGAGAAGTGCTTTCTTAGAACAGAATAGTGGTGCAACTGCTGGAGTCAAGAAAAAGGTTGTAAATGTTGATGCAGCTATAACCTTAACTAATGATGATAGTGGAAAAGTCTATATGCTTAGTGCTACTGGTGGTACTGTAGCAGTAACTCTTCCAACTTCGTTAGAAGATGGAGTGTACTATAAATTTATAGTAGAAGAAGAAACTCCATCTAATGCTATTACAATAGCAGCTGGTAGCGCTATTGTTAGCTTGGTAATGAAAGATGCTGGAGGCAATGCTTCCAACTCAACCGTAGGTACTCAAGTTTCCAATCTTGTAATTGGAACGAGTGCTCAAAAGGGCGATTATATTGATTTAATGGCTGCTGGAGGCGAGTGGGTTGGAGAGTGTCTATCTGGTATTGATGACGCTGTTACTACTTCATAACCCGAATAAATAAGGGTAAACAGATTTGGATTCTGTGGGGGCTTTCAATAAAAGTTAGCCCCCGAATATCCTAAGATTTTTTAAAAAATTGGAGACAATATGGCTGTATATGATAATGTAAAAGTGAAGGTATTTATTCATCCCGGTAATCCCGGTATTGAAACTGGAGCCGTTGGAACAATGGCAAGAGATATAAAAGATTATGTTGACACTTTAGATGCAACAAACAATAAAGTTTTATCTATTACACATACCCAACTTGCTGGTGACAGAATACTAACCATGGTGGTTGGTGGGGCTTAATGTCCTGTCAGCATTGCAAAGAAGACAATTCAGAGGGTTGGTTTTACTGTCGTAGTTGCGGCAAAAGAGCAAACGAGCCTTTATATGCCCCTGCAATTATTATAAGGCATCCCGGTTTTGCAACAGCTATTAGAAAAGACCAAATTAATTTTACAGAAACAACAATGGGTGAAGACATTGAATCAAAAGGTGGAGTAATACGTGGCAACATTTGAAGCACAAGTAGAAGGGCTTACTAGTTTATCTATAGATGGGAGTAGTGCGCCTACCCAAACCGAATTAACACAGTTTTTAACTGATGCTGCTTCTGAAGTTATTACAGCTATGCCAAGTAGCCTTAGATATCTTTGTGCGACTGAAGACACCTTTACAAGCGCCGCAGTGGGTAGTGAGGCTGAGACCTTAGTATCTGGAGATGTATTACAGGTGGTAAGAAGCGATGGCACTATTAATCAGCCCTGTAGAAAAATAAATTATAGAGATGCTGGTAGAGCTTCTGATTCAGGTGATATGAAAGCGGCTTCTGCTACAGACCCGGTATATTATATTTATGCTGGGAAATTAAATGCATTACCTGCTTCAGGTAGCTGTAAGTATTTAGAAATTAATAGACCAGCTGTAGCCTATGGAGATTCGGCTGTTAGCAATTTTCCAGATGAATATGAATATCTTGTTCCTCTCTATGCATCTGTAAAATCATTACAAAATGCTATGGCTTCCAAAGCTGGCAATTCAGATATAACCACAGCATTAGGCGCATTAAAGCAATCTATTACTAATGCAGGGACTGAAATAGGATTGGCGAAAACAGAGGCCGCTGAAATAGCTGCTTATACTGATACTGCTAGTGGTAGCGACCTTGAAACTGCGGCTGATGGAATTGCATCAGCTGTAGCTAAATTTTCTGGAGCAGGAACAAGTGCTGACCCAGCTTTACTTGGACATGAAACTGTATATACAACTGGAGAAGGTTTAAAAAAGGTTAATGACGCTTTAGACGTGGCAATTAGTTATATCAATGGCGATTTCCCTGCGGCTACCCATGATTTACTTTTAAACTTAGCTGATGTAGATGCCCAGCTTGATAGCGAAGACATTGAGCTCGCAGGTGCAAGAATGCAACAAGCTTCAACTACAATGTCAGCAATACAGACAAGTATTAATATTGCTCAGGCTCATATTGCAGATTGGAATGCTGCTATAGGTGCACTACAGTCTGAAATAAGTGGATTCTCAAGCGAGGTTTCTTCAAGAGCTGCATTAGTTAGTGCAAAGGTTCAAGCGGTGCAATCTTATACTGGTACTGCGAATGCATACCTATCTCAAGCCTCTGGTAATGCATCTGAAATTCAGTCAAGACTGTCTGTGTTAACAACAGAATACACTTGGCTAGAAAAGCAACAAGCAAAATTACAAGCTGATTATGATAAAGGTATTCAGATAATGAGGGGTGCATAATGGCATTTACACTAGTAACACTTTCTTCTACTAATCCAACATGGGGCCTAGTCACCCTTCCGTACCCAAGTTCTACAGATAGTACTTGCGACACTACGAGTGGGGATGCAACCGTTACAATGGATAGCACGAGCGCCATTGCCGTAGAGATGAATGTTTCTGGCACTGGTATTCCAGCTAATACTAGAGTTTCTTCAATTACAAATTCTACAACTTTTGAATTAACGAATAACGCAACCGCCAGCAACTCTAATACAACTCTTACATTTACTGGCGCATTATGGAATGGCGTTACTTTAGATACTTCTACTACATGGGTGTTACCCGGAAGTTGGCCTGATATGACTGTTAATGATTGGGAAGATGAGACTAGAACTTGGCAGCAAATTGGATTACTTGGAAAGGATTCTGATTAATGGCAGTACATAGCTTAACAGTAAAAAAGATTATATCAAGAGTCAGACAAGCATTTCCAGATGCCCCTGAAACATATATTATGAATCTCGTAAATGAAGCTATTGTTGAACTTGGGAAGTATGCTACTAAAATAGAGTATGCGAAAGCAACAACAGTAGCAGACCAGCAATGGTACACACTAAGCGATAGCAATGCTGGTGTCGAGATAAACAAAGTTTTCAGGGTAGACTTTATGGACTCTAGTGGAGATTACGTAAAGATACCCCGGTTAGTTAACAACGAAATACCAACAATGGATATAGATTAATGGCAAGCACATACAAATACCCAGAAGATTTCATATCATGGTTTATTAAAGGAAATCATTTAGCTATTGTTACTTTAAAAGGTGAGACTAGTGGTAGTACTCATGCTAAGTATGGACAATATAAACCCATAGATGAAGCGGTTACCAATGGAATATTAATTCATTATCAGGCAGAACCAAATGCGGTATCGGCTATTACAGATACACCTGATGTGGATAATGTGTTTCATAACAGTATCGTAGATTATGTAAAAGCAAGGCTATATCAAGATAAAGCTGGCACAACTGGCGATGCCAATGTTGCCGGTGTTAGTATGAACTTAGCGGGAATGCATGAGGGAAAATGGAACGAGGCCGTTAAGAGACATGGAATGCAAAAACGAGATAAGACTGGTGGAGACAGGCGTATCTTTATGACAGATTTTACATAAAAATTAGGAAAAAATTATGGCTAATGGAATTAAATATCAAGCACATGAAATATTAAACAAGGTTTTAAATACCGCAGAAACCGGACTACAGGTAGATATTGTAGCAGGTGCTGAGTACGCTGAAGATGCTGCTCATACCAGTGAGGATACTGGTAATTTTATATTAGGTGTACGAAATGATACCTTAGCAGCTTTAGGCGGAACAGATGGAGATTATGTACCATTTCAAATGAATGCTTCGGGAGCTTTATTTGTAGAAGTAGCTTCTTCATCGGGAGATGATTCGATATATGTAGACGATGCAGATTGGTCAGATGGCTCATCTAAGCACACATTAGTAGGTGGCTTATACCAATCATCACCTCAATCTATAACAGACGGAGATACTGGGCCACTACAAGTTAATGCAAATGGCAATTTAATTGTTGATTTATCTGCTACTGATAATGCAGTATTAGATGCGATGGTTGTTGATTTAGCAGCTATGGAAACATTATTAACTGCAGCGAATGTTGACCATGCTGCTAATGAAGCTTTATTAATAACAATTGATGAAGATACAAATGCTATTAAAGGTCATGTAGATGGAATCGAAACATTAATAACATCTACTAATTCAAAGATAGATACATTTGATGCTGTATTAGATA
>VTLG01006116.1_pt1 | contig 22984 bp, 32 predicted proteins | sample 4694571 | NCBI WGS metagenome assembly VTLG01 (sample SAMN12604809, study PRJNA352737) | marine metagenome | biome: ENVO:00000447; feature: ENVO:00000209|ENVO:00000569|ENVO:01000036; material: ENVO:00002151; isolation source: viral sequences binned using virsorter ...
TACAAGATGGTAACCTTGCACCTACATGGTACAAACCTGTAAGAACTGACATGAGGGCGAACCAGAGTTTCAACTTAGGACTCTCTGCTACGCTTTCAATACCACTCAACAGGGGTATGCAACGTAGATGTAAGGAAGCAGCAGAAGCACAAATAGCAATGCAGACACAGCTGGTTGCTAACAAACGATTGGACTTTGAGATTGCAAGACTTAAGAACTGTGGAGAGCTCAAGAAATCTGGCATATTCTTCCACCCTGCTTCACCATATGCATCCATATGTGCTGACGTAGTTGTAACGAATCCTGGCGGTAAGATAACTCCTCACTCACACACGTTACCTCAACCTAACTTTGAGGATTCTTCTTCTGATTCTTCTCAGCCTTCTTCTTCTCTTTCTCAGCCTTCTTCTCAGCCTTCATCTTCTTCTGGTGATTCTTCGCAAACGGGATCGGAAGGAGACCTTTCTTCAAACGATACTCGTTCGTCCTCTTCTCTTCCTCAGTCAGACGGTAAGGGGTTTTTCCGAGGATTGCGTTTACCTTGGTCATCACCTGTTTCACAGCAGGTTTCACCACCCTCAGAAGCAGATCAGCTAGGGGTTTGGCAAGTAGGGCACTCGACGCAGCAACAGACGCAATCACAGCAGTCGTCGTCGCAACCTGCGGACTAGGCAAATACTGTTCTACTACTCCTATGTCTTCATAGAGTGCTACACATATCTTCTTATTAAAGTTGTTGGGATCGGGTTGTAACTCGTGACCGACAACTTTTTCTTTTTCATTAGGGCCAACTGATCCTATTCTTGGAGACAATGGGCCTGGGCAATCTGGATCACCTTCTGGTTCCTCTGTAGGTGGAGGTTCTGGTGTCTCAGGTGGTGTAACATCACCAGTATCCCCTGCATCAATACCACCTTCCTGTTCTGGTGCTTCCTGATAAATTGTTTGCCAAGTTAATTCTCTTGCATCATAATTTGGCGGCTCAAAGTAGGGCATACCAGCATCACACAATACTGTATTGCCCTTGGGATCATCATCAACCAACATCTTATTTTTGTTGGCTGGATTCTTTGCGTTCTCTTTATGTATTGCAACACACCCAGGCATATCTACAATAGGAGTACCTGCATATATTGTGGCAGGAGGAGCCTGCGGTACTGATGCTGAAGGATTCTGTACCCAGATACGAGTATCTGCGATCTGAGTTATTTGATTGTTGTTAACATCGATAACTTTAATGTTGGGATTATATATTCTTTTCGTTCCAATAAAATCAATACCAGTACCATTCACCCCAATGTTTTCAATGGACTGAATGGACTGGCCGTTAATTCTTATGTCAGGTATTGCACCCATCAGAAGTGTTTATTCTCCCACCCTTGTCCTAACCAATTATCCCTTTTAAACGCAGGGATAACTTCATTAACTAGGAACTTACGATTCTCTTTTGCTATCGCCAATGATGATTCCTCAAGAGTAGATACTCTAGACTCAAGTTGGGATGCAAACCATATAGCACCACCTAACTGAACTGCTAGGAATGATATAACTGCAAAGGGAATTTTTAAATCTTTCATTTTTCTGCTGCATATAAAGCGAATGTAGAAGTAGTTATAACAGTCATCATGTTTGCTATGTGTTGTTTTACGTCAGCATCACATACTTTACCAGGCATAAAACAACCAAATATAGTTGCTCCTACTATTCCTAACTGAAATAAGATCACAACCCTTATGAGGTTAATGACCTTATCCTTACTATTTCGGTTTAACGATGTCACGATAGTTACCGTTGGGATTTGGTCCCATATTGGTTACTGGGCCTGAGTTCTTAGGCCATGCCTCTACCAAGGCAGCACGAACCTCATCCCGAACCACTTGTTGTAGTTCGGTGAGTTCGGCTTCTCTTCTCTTAGCAGGACCGTCATTCATATTGTCGAGGACTTGTCCTCCACCTACGATTGTACCAGTCCCTACTACTGCGGCTGCTGTAATTCCAGTAACAGTATCTCTTACGTCCATTAATTCCAGTGTCTCCCCGTCTCAGCAATGGATATAGATTGGGACCTTATTGAGGTAGTCCGAACCCTGTTGGTGCATCAGGAGCAGCAGCTTGAGGCTCAGGAGCTGGAAGATCGTTAGAACCTAAAGGTAAAGAACCTCCACCTAAAGCACCTCCACCCATTCCATCAAGAACAGATTCGATTGCTGCATCTTTGACATCATCTATGATTGCATCTCTGTTTAGATACACATAACTTCCGACACCAATAATACCAGCGAGTGATACTCCTGATATGACACTGATTGCATTAGCAATATCGTTGAATTTAATTTTCATAATTTTATACCGTAGGGTTTTGATCCTTCTTGGGATCTAATTTATCGGGAATGTCAGCAGCAATAATCTTCAACGGCATTTGTTGAATTCTAATTGTCTGAACTGTTCCACCACCGTTGCCATTAGCAGCAGCGGCCTTTGCAGCAGCATCCATTTTCATAGTACCATCACCTTTTTTAGATGCAGTCTGGATGCCAAAACTCGCCAAAACTCCTGTAAACACTGAAGCTATAAATGTCGGATCTATTTTCTGTTGAGGAACGCCTGGGATAGCCACGTAATTTAAAGTCAAAATTCCGCCGCTCCAAACCAACACGCCAAGGCGAACAAATGTACTAATGATAGCAGCTTGCTCATCTTGATCTGGAAGAATCTTATCTTTGATCTTACCAAAGACACTCTTCTTCTCTGGTTCTTTGACTTCTTCTTTTATTTCTTCAGCCATAAATCGCACATAAAGGCGGCTTATTTAGTAATTCAATTACTATCCACCACCACGAGGATAAAGAACTCCAACTTGAGGTCTCTTTCCTCTCTGGAAAGATACAGATTTATGACCAAGGAAATTATAATTAGCTACATCTACTCCACCTTTACGTCTTGTTCCTATCGTAGTGGTAAAGAAAGCATCAGAAGGAGTATCTGCTTGTAAAGTATAATGGGTGGAACCATAACCAGCTACAGCAGTAGTTAATGTTGGGAATGTAAAATTAGCAGCCATTAAGTAGTCCTCGCACAGAACAATATACCACGAGTTCTAGTAGTCCTTGTATAGTTACCAGTGATTACAGTATAAACTTCACTACCACTAATAGTAATGGTATCTCCTTGTTGGATATTTGCATCTGGAGTTCCATAATCAAAGTTAAGCAATACAAAATCATCAGGCATATAATATGGACAAGGAAGCATCATAGTATTTAAAGGTATTCCTTTAATAACCGCATTATAATCTGCATCTGGACTTACACTCTTAACACCACCAGCTGTATTTTGATTCACATCATAAGTAGAATCCCTATTATACATTCTAATATCACCATCATATATGTAATTATCAGGTGACCCACTAGCAAGCATACAGACATAATCTGATACTACACCATCGTTACGTCTATCATAAGGCATCTCAGCACACCTCTTTGCAGTATAAGGGTAGTTATTTGATTGACAATACGTCCTGATACTTAACTTAGGGTTATAATATTCATTTGTCTGCTCAGGAAATATTAAAGTTACTCCACCCAAGAAAACATTATCAAGATCCCAGACATCAGTAGTAAAATTATGTAATATAAAAGTACCAAAGGTATTATCTACTATATCCTGTGAAGATAATGTTGGTTGTTTATATGAAAAGACAACAAATTTTGGATCTATTCCTGACCTATAAACATTTAAATCTAATTGATAAGAATTAGAACCAGATACCGTTAAATTGAACTGATCATGCAGATCATCATCCCAAGGAGATAATTCTCTTGTTGTTGGTGTTCCATGTACATCTAGATAATAATCTCCAGCTAACCTTGGATAATAGTATGGACCAGAAGATGAATTGTTATGGAAACTAGGAGGATAACTCTCCGTTCTAGCAGTTCCTTTATCTAGATTAGGATAATAGAATGGACCAGATGCAAACCTTATACTAGTGGTATTCTCTGCCTGGAATATTCTATATGTAACACCATACTTTTTATTATCTTGAATCTTATGTCTTAGTACTCCAAAATTTCTACTAGATCCAGATTCAAAATCCTTATCATAGAAACCAGCAGTAGTAGATCCAAATGATAAAGTATTATTAGTATAAACTGTACAACCCCAACCTAAACTACCACTCTCATGACTAGCTTCGCCTGGTAAAAATGATAGATACTCTCCATTAGTATATCCATACCCAGGCCTATTAACATATACAGTATATGGATTTCCACTCACTCTACGCATATAGAAAGAAGCATTCGTTCCTACACCACTAGATGTATATTGTTCTGCTTCATAAAAATAATTACTAATTGCAAGGGGATCTGTTTGATACATTCCTCTCTCAACAATACCAGTAACAATACCAGTATGATCGCACTTATCATGCCATCCCAACCATGTGAATGAACTCTCTAATTGGATGAGTAGATCACTCTTAGCGTAACCAGCATTAATAGTAAAAGTGTTAGTAGAAATAGCCATTGTTCGTTAAGCTTCTAGTTGTAGAACGGTAATATATCCTGTGATATTTTGTTGATGTGTAGAGAGATTCTTCAAGGTCACATACATGGTAGATCCAACAGTACCACCATAAGCAACATTTTCCATGTCTCCACCTACTACAAATGGGGCAACAATACCACCAGTATTTATTCCCAATGATCTAAATTCATGAACAACTCCAGAGTTAGGGCCAGGATCTTCCCCTATACTCCTCCACATATCACTTTCTCTAGATATGCTATCAGTATATATGCGAATCCACGCATCCGTAGTAAGACCAACTCGCATTAATGCATAGGATTTAAACGCATTAACATCAACAAATTGCAATGCATTGACAGCAATAGGACTACTACTATCAATTTGAATTACTTGTCTTGGTTGTAATGATCCACCACTTGCAGTAATAGTTGAGACACCATTCTGTGTCGAGACACTAAGACCTTGACCAAAATCAACTGTCCTAGCAGTACCAGTATTAACAGTATCATCTTTAACAATGATACCAGATCCAACTGCATTAACATTTAACAGTTGAGATCCATCAATTGCAGGTAATATACCAGTCAATTGTCCAGCAGGAATAGTAGTCAATCCTGTTGCAGCACCAGTGAATGATGTAGCAGTTGTTACACCAGTAACATTCAATCCATATGGAGTTGCAGTTACAGCAGAACCAACTGCAAGTTGATTAGCAACTGTTGCATTATGTCCAACATCAAGACTCCTATAGATCTTAACAAGTCTATCTGGAGTTGCACCTGCACTATAAATTCTAAGTGCATCCTTTTGAACAGCAGGTATGCCTGGATCAGTAGTTCTGAATATAAAACTACCGTCCTCACTCGCAGCATCAGATCCAGTATTAATCTGGAAGATCATCTGATTATTCAGAGAATCATCTAACTGAATATAACCCTGTTGTCCTACCCAGAAGGCCTGATTATTAATATAGAGATTACCTATCAGTTGTGTATGACCTTGAACTGTAAGAGCTTGTGTTGGATTGGTGGTTCCTATACCAATGTTCTTAAAGGTATGAATACCAGCGTTAGTCTCTCTCCAAAACTCAGTATTACCAAAGACCGTTGCCACACCTGCGGTAAAGGTTGCATTTAAGTTTGCATCAAAGTTAATAGTAGCAGCAACACCAAGAGTATTACCACTATTTCTAACTTCAATACCAGTACCAGATGCAGTAACACCAGTTAATTGAGATCCATCAAGTGCAGGTAACTGACCTGTCAATTGTCCAGCGTTCAATGCACCATAAAAACCAGTAGCAGATACAATACCTGATACTGTCAGCGCTTCATTGATTACTGTAGTCTTGATACCTACATTACCACTTGCATTAATAGTCTGACGAATATTTCCTTGTCCATCAGATATAACAACAAAGTTAGATGTAGTTCTGATATCTAAATCAGTACCATAACCTTGATATCCTCCCAACAATACGTTGTAGGATCCACTGGTAATTTGCTGACCAGCTCTCTCGCCCAATGCAATATTATATGCACCAGTAGTGGCACCATATAATGATAGATTTCCTATACCTATATTGCGACCATCACCACCATTGAGAGTTCTCAATGACTGGTCACCTATACCAATATTATGATCACTACCAGCACCTAAGATTTGGTTACCGATCTTTATATTTGTTCCACTGGGAGTCTGAATCCTTCCAGATCCAATGGTAGTAACTCCCGATACGTTTAGATGTTCAACATCTAGACTACCAGTAACATTTGCATTACCTTTAGCAGTCAAAACTTTACTTGGATCTGGAGCAGTAGTACCAAGACCAACTCTTGCTGTTGTTCCTATTCCAACTGTGCCAGGGAATCCACTGTTGTTCCAGATAGAACCTGAAGCAGTACTACTAACAGTAACAATACCACAGTAGGGACTCTCATTAATTGTTACATTATTACCTGCAACTATAGATGTAACAATACCTGTTAGTTTATTACCTGATCCATAGTACTCGCCAGTTACCGTCACTCCAAGTGCTATAGTTTCTAGACGCTTAGTTCCATTTTGGAATAGCTCTACACTACCGCCTGGTTTGAAGTTTGCTATCTGATTACCATTAGTATCAGTAATCTTTGTATGTTGATCTGATATTATCTTAAATGCAGATCCATCATACAACATATATGCTTCATCAGCATCACCAAAGTTAGCTTTAATAGTTGCTGGTATCTTTAATCCACCATTAGATGCCTTGGTAATTTTAATATTACCATAGACTTCCAATCTCTCAGAAGCAGTAGTACCTATACCAACATTAGATGTAGTAGTTAATCCAGTAGTACCCTTGTTCCAATACCCTGTTCCAAAACCAGATACACCACCAGCGAAGTCAATTGCAACGTTGGTTATACCTGTGATTTTACCAAGATTATTAACAACAACTTGTGGAACTACTGTCGAAGTACCATAAGTTCCATCACTTGCACCAGTCAAGTTGGTCATCGCACCAGCATTACCAAAGAACTGGGAAGCAGTTATAATCCCAGTAGTATTAACACTAGAAGTGTCTGTAAGAGTAATAGCTTCATCTGCAAGTGTTGCTCTTGGTGCAACAACTTGTTGAGAATACGAAAGAATAGACCAGTTTGAACTACCAACACCAACTATCCAGTCGCCTGGATATACTGTTGATATGCCTGGATTGGAGAAGGTTGCAATACCTGTTGCACCACCTTCTTTAGAGACAATAAAATAGTCACCTGTAGTAATACCAGATGACGCAAGGGTTTGTCCTATACCAGTGTAAGCTCTTCCCTGTCCAACAACAGTTAATTGTGTTACTACACCAACTACTGCATCATAAAATCCAACAATGTTTAAATTAGTTCCAAGAGCATTGATCTGTGCTTGAAGAACTCCAGACCCAACTGCCGTTGCAATACCAGTAAGTTTGGATCCATCTCCATGATAAGTCGTAGCAGTTACAATACCACCAGCAACAAATCCAGACGCTCCAACAACATCCGTAGTAAATCCTACATCATTGGTGAAGTGGGATAATACCGATGGATTATTGATATGGTTATTATAGTTTAGATAGTAAGATGGCGGTTGGCCATTAAGGTTCTGAGCATTAGTTGCGATTCCAGCAGTAAGAGCATAACCAGTACTATTGGCAGCATTAAGTGTTAGTCCATCACCAATAGACGAATAGATCTCATTAAAGTTCGCATTAACTTTCAGCGCACCTTGGCGCAGGGTATCACCTGTGCCGTCATTACTAGATTGTCCAGTGTTGATTAACTGCTTTGACATTATAGACTAGGACTACACGCTGTAATCTATTTAGTCTATAATTTAAACCCAGCGAAGGAATCCTTTTTAACATCCTGCTTAATACCACCAACAACATAGGACTCTACTTCAGTCTCTTGTGGTGCTACTTGTAATCCTTTAGAGCTAATCCAATGTTCTGTCCAAGGTAATGGATTATTTCTCAATGGTACATCATAGATTGGATCTAATCCGATTGCTTTCATCCTTTTGTTTGCAATCCATTCGACATACTTTGTAAGAAGTTTGTCATTTAATCCAATCATACTACCATCTTTAAACAAATACTCTGCCCATTCCTTCTCTTCATCTACTGCATCTCTAAACATCTGTGTAATAGTTTCTTTCTCTTCCTTCGCAATCTTTGCCATCTCTGGATCATCTACTCCTTTAGCCCAGTTTTTAAGGATTTGTTGAGTAAGGACGAGGTGTTGGTTTTCGTCTCTGGATATGAGGCTAATAATTTTTGCCGATCCTTCCATAAGCTTAAGCTCGCCAAATGCAAACGAGCACGCAAAGGAGACATAGAACCTAATTCCTTCCAGAATATTGACGTTTGCGACTGCTCTGTATAACTTTCTTTTGAGGTCATTGATTGTCCACTCCGAATTGGGGTGTCCCCTCCAGTCAGGCCTCCAATTATTACTCAGGCCATATTCCTGTGCATAGTTTATGAACTCGTCGTATGCTCTCGTGACTGAGTTCGCTCGTTGTAAAATCTTTTTATCGTTTAGAATGGTGTCAAATACTTCTGACGGGTCGGGGTACACATTCTTGATAATATATGTATAAGATCTAGAATGTATCATCTCCATAAATCCCCACACCGACATGCAGGCTTCCAACTCTGGAAGAGAACAGTAAGGAGTGAAAGCCATTCCAGGCGCACGACCTTGAACAGAATCTAAAAGAATCTGATACTTTAAATTAGAAGTGAATATATGTTTTTGTTCTGGACGTAGTTCTTGATAGTCAGCCCTATCTTTCTGTAAAGATACCTCTTCTGGTCTCCAGAAATATCCCAATTGTTGTTGCGTTAGCTTATCAAATACAGGATATTTGAATTCATCATACCTCTGAATACCCAGAGGAGCACCAAAGAACATGGATTGTTTCTTTGTATCAACAGTATTACTGTTGAATACGGTCATGCCTTGGATCTCAGATTTTACAGGACTCACAATCTTCCTCCTCTGTGGTATCAATGGTATTAAGTAACTGTTCTAGTGCTTCCTTCTTATCATCTAACTCATCACTCTTCATGTCATTAGTATTCTGATAGTAGGAAGTCTTCCAACCATACTTATATGTGGTTAAAAGATCTTGAGCCATGACAGTCAATGGCACTTCATTATTAGGATATTGTTCTGGATTATATGACCAGTTACCACTAATGGCCTGATCCAAGAACTTCTGCATGACTGATATTACTTTAATATAACCTGCATTGGATTCCATATCCCAGAGAAGGGTATAGTTATTCTTTAGGTGTTGATAGCCTGGTACAATCTGTTTAAGAGGCCCTTTTTTCGATTTCTTAATGGACAAGTAGTCTCTAGGTGGTTCGATTCCGTTTGTTTCATTGCACACAACGGAACTGCTCTCCGAAGGCATTTGTGCGGACAGTGTGCTGTGCCTAAGCCCATTGGCAAGTATGTCTCCCCGTAAAGCCTCCCAATCAAGTGATAAGTCATTTGGTGTGATCTCATCTACGTCCTTCTTGTATGTATCAATAGGAAGGATTCCATCAGCATACTTTGTACCTTGGAAATCTATACAAGGACCTTTTTCTTCTGCAATTTTATTAGAAGCTTTTAAGAGATAATACTGGAAGGCTTCGGTGAGTTTATGTACCCCATCCCACGCCTCCTGTGAGTCGTACTTCCACCCATTCTTAGCAAGATAATGTGCAAGTCCAATGAAACCCACTCCAAGGGATCTACGACCCAATGTGGCCAACTGTGCAGCATGAACTGGGTAATCTTGATAGTCAATCAGTTCCTCTAATCCTCTGACAGATAGGTCACAAAGTTCTTCTAACTCCTCCAACCTACTTACCCTACCTACATTAATTGCAGATAGGATACACAATGCAATCTCAGCATCAGTAGCATCAATATGTTGAAGAGGTTCTGTAGGTAGTGTAATCTCCTGACAGAGGTTACTCATATTAACCTTGTCTTTAAATGATGAGTGTTCATTACAGTGATCTATATTCATGATATAGATACGTCCTGTCTCCGCCCTCTCCTTAAGAAGATCCAGTATCAGTTCTTGAGCTGGGACTCTTGTGGAGGGGATGGATTCATCATTTTCGTAACGGCAATATAACTCATCAAACTCAGGGGTCCCAAAACTCTCATACAAGTTAGGACAATTATGAGGGGAAAATAGCGTGATTTCCTTATTTTGGATAAAACGCTCATAGAATAACTTACTTAGTTGGATGGAGTAGTCGAGTTTTCTGACTCTGTTGTCTTCGGTTCCTTTGTTGTTTTTGAGGACGAGGATGTCTCTGATTTCTTGGTGCCAGATAGGAAAATGGACAGTTGCTGATCCACCCCTGATGCCGTTTTGAGTACAGCATCGAACAGTGCTTTCAAATTTTTTGAGGAAGGGGACCACACCTGTGTGTTGTACTTCACCGCCTCTGATTTTACTGTTGATTCCTCTGATTCTCCCTGCGTTAATACCGATACCAGCCCTCTGTGCAACGTATTTGCCAATAGCCATATCAGAACTAAAGATACTATCGAGGGTGTCATCAATATCAACGAGAACACAAGAAGCGAATTGACGTATTGGGGTCCGTACGCCCGCCATGATCGGGGTTGGGATGTTGATTCGGTGTCTGCTGATTGCGTTGTAGTATCGTCGGACATAATCGAGTCTCCTTTCTTCGTTGTAGTTTGCAAATATTGTCATTGAGATCAACATATACATGAACTGAGGTGTCTCGTATAGTTCTCCAGTACTTCTGTCCTGAACCAGATACTTATCTACGACTTGTCTTAGACCTGCATATGTGAATAGAAAATCTCGTTCGTGATCGATAAGACTATCTATTTTCTCAATTTCTTCTTCTGTATATTTGGTAAGTATATCACCATCATATATTCCTTTGTCAACCCCACCTTTAATTTGTGTTAAGAGATCGGGAAGTTCTCTCATCCTTCCGTAAATATTTTTTCTAACTCCAAAGAGGAGGAGTCGTGCAGCAACGAACTGATAATTAGGATTGTCGAGAGAGATAAGATCACTAGCGGAGCGAATAAGAATCTCCTGAATCTCTTTTGTACTGATACCATCATAAAATTGTAATCCTGATTGAATTTCTACCTGACTGGCAGAGACTCCTGCGAGATCTTTAGTCGCCTCTTCTACCATTTTATGCATCTTTTCGAGATTAAGTGTCTCAATATGACCCTTTCTCTTCTTGACTTTGATGCCGTTGCTCATATCCTTTTCCAAGTTTGTAGTTTTAATTTTGCCTTTAAGCCTTGATAGATGTTTAATTCTATCAGTTTTTTCACATCATGTCCACTAAGGAACATGTCGTTTATGTCCTTCTCCTGAATATTAGAAGGCCATATTACAACTCGCTCACCTCTATCGATGGTGTCCGAGATTCTTCTAACGATGTCACGATTCCTCGGCTCGTTATCATAAATCCACACACAACTGCTAATACCCCACTTCCCAACATCACCGTCTGCGCCGCACAAAGCGATGCTATTGCGAAGAAAGAGCGAGTCGAAGGGTCCTTCTGTAACATAGACTGTCTCATTTTTATTAATATTATCTAGACCATATATCTTTGGAGCATCCTCCTCTAACATTATGGTAATATATTTGATTTTAGATTTAGGAAGTAAAGATCTTCCTTGATATCCTATAAGAGTACCATTATACCTTAGAGGAATGATAATGCGAGGTTCATCATTATCTACATTATCAAACGTCTGTTTTTGTTGGTTTGTCCACTCTTTAAAATTGTTACAATAGTATAAATCTTCCAGAGATTCTACTGGAAATTTCCTACCTATTTCGAGATATTTTCGAGCTGGATGTTCTTTATTTAGAACAGCTATACTTTCTAAATTTACCCTCTCAGGTTTCTTTTTAAAGACAGGTTTTGGGAGATCAAATTTAGGTACGGCAGTGTTAGAACCAAGGCCAACAGTACCTTGTTTGTACCTCTCCATTATATACTGCTTGTGTATAAGAGAGTCTTGATCCTTTAAAAAATTTGTAAGAGTTTTTGCAACACCACAGTTGTGGCATTTGAAATTATAATCGTTCTTAATAGGGTAGAGAAAACCCCTCGTTTTATTTTTATGTTTCTTTGAATCCCCACAATAGGGGCATCTAAATGTATATACTTTACTCTTCTTTGAAAACTTTTGTAGCCTAGACGAGACTAGAGATATGTATTTGCTGTCTACTAGGTTCAACTGATCCAATCTGTGTTGGGTTTATTATAACAGATTCTTCTCTAGGTTGCAAATTCTTAATCATTTGTTGTCCGATTGGACTAACGATGACAGATATAATACTAAGACCACCAAAAATAGTCCACATTTTCTTTTCCATGACTCGAAGACGGTCATCGACTTTTCTGATGTCTCTTTCACAGCCTGCTTTGATAAGGTTTGACTCACGGTCAAGGGCACGATGCATTGATGCTATCTTTTCAAATAGAACCTCATCAACCTTGTCCTGTTTATCTAGCTTCTCATTATGTACGGCAAGAAGTTGGCCCATCTTCAGAGAATTCTCCTGAAGTTTGTCCACTACTTTTTCTAACCGTTCCAGTATGGCAGAATTAACGTCCATATTTTCCACGATTAACTATATCTTCCATCTTATTAGGATATGTCTTAGCCTTCTTCCATCTACTCATCATCTTTAACAAAGGATCATACCCTGCAACAGGTCCCTTCTCATCAGCAGATCCAGAGAAACCTCCAGTACCAACAGACATTGTTGGTGCATCCTCATTCATCTTTCTGATGATCTTTCTAATATTTTGAAGGGCTAAATGATCCATTACAGTTCTTTTAAACACTTAAGACAGGTATCGTCCATAGGTACATCATGCAATGCAGACTTTGGAAACTCAGGAAACCTACCAAGATATACTATAAAAGTTTTAACAACAGGCCACAAATCCTTATCTATCTTATAGAATAGAAGAGGGGTCGCAGCCTCACCAAAGACATTATATAAAATTATAAAGTGGTTAATAAGCAAATGGGCTTTTAAAACGCCCGTAGTCTTATAGCGTTTTAAAAGCCTCTTAATCCACTTGAATCTCTTGAGGTCTTCCTCAAAATCTTCTTTGGTGACTGCATGTGGGTTTTCGTAATTCTTAATTGCAAAGATTACATAATTATTGTCATTCAGTTCAGAAAACTTCATACATCATCAATTATTCTGTTATTATGTAGGTAGGTTATGCAACGACAGTTATTGTACCTGCAGCAGTTCCCTGTCCAGCAGAGATTGCAACAGCAGAGTCAGAAGCAGTTCCACTTGCATCCTTAATTGTAGCACCACCTGGCTTCAGAATGTTCTGAGCACCTATTGATAGTACGTCATCCTCATTTGTTGCAGCGTTAGCAGCAGCAATTGCAAGAGAGAATGTTAATTCATTAGTACCTGTTCCACTAGCATAGACTAGAGTGTGTGGGCCACGACCAGATCCAGAACCTTGGTTACCATTAGTAACTGCAAGTGTTGGTGATCCAGTAACGGTCACAGGTTCGTTGTATCTAACTCTAACGGATAGAGTAAATCCAGCAGACTTGTCAGCAGCAGTGGTAATCCACTCTACTTCGGTAACGTCAGCAGCACCAATTCCTGTAGATAATCCACCAATGGCAACCAATATTTCAGGTGCAGCATTGACGTTATCATTACCAGTCATCGTTGAACCGCCTTCAACTACCCAACCACTAGCGTTGGCAAAGACTTCTTTCTTTTGTTCGTCTGTGAGCCACTTTGGCTTGGACTCATCAGCGTCGGTTTTTCCCCAAAGAGGCATGGGCTTATCTCCAAAAATAGACTACGATCTAAGTTTATTTATACTGCCCCAAGTCTCATAGCCTTCTTAACCCTTGCTACCAACTGATCATCTACGTCATTGTCTGTAGTCTTAGCGTATTCTTCCAGCATTTCAACAGCGAAAGTCTTCATCTGTTTTTTAAATACCTTCCGAACTGCCATCAATAACAAGGGTTTAAACAGTATGAATAGGAAAGTCATGAATAATATTTCTCTGCAGCAGTTACATAGTCCCCGATGTTATGGTCTGCCACCCCATCAAATCTTGTATCATTTTCATCCTTTAATTTAATTGCTGGATGAGTATGTACATAGCCAGCGAGCCAAGGAGGAGTCCCTGCAACAATGTCATCACCATGCACAAACCGAAAATGTTCAAGATCTTTAATCCTCCTTCTAAGTCTTCGGCCGCCTGGTCTTGGAGAACCAGCAGTAACCAATCCTATATTCTTATTACCTGAGTCCCAAAGAGCTTCAGCAATCAATGTAGCAGTAGCACCACCAAGGGAATGTCCTGCTATAATTAATTTCCTCTTAGGATCCAATGCTTCATAACCAATCACTAGTTGTGCTAGTGTCCTGTTAGCATTGTTTCTAAATCCTCTGTGGCAATCATCTCTTTTGATAAGAAACTTAAGATTAGTTACCCAATCTGTAGTCTCTTTAGTTCCTTCGACTGCAAGTATCGTATGACCTGCAACCTTTCTACTGACTAGAAAATCCTCTGAATGAGGATATACATCCCGACAGCACCGTAGTGCCTCTAGCACCACCTCTTTATCTAATGTCATCTCTCTGTGAAAGCGTCTTCACTATATAGTTATTTAAACTGTGAGGGCAGGAGTCGAACCTGCAAGTCCCGCCAGGAACATCAGTTAAACAGACTGACACGTTTACCAGTTTCGTCACCTCACAATGGAAGCCCTTATCCTAGGGCTTTCATTAAGCGTTGCATACCAATACCCCCTCCAGAACGAGGGAAGAAATCAAAGGAGAGAAACTCTTCAAGTTCTTTCTCCACTCTTTCCTTACCAAATAAATCAATAATAAGTTGAGCATACTGTCCATCAGAGATGGTATAGAAGGTATCTCTCATCTGTTCTTTATCGGTACTCCTTTCAGCACTACCGATAGTTTCCATACCATTAATAATTACATCAATCTTCTTACTGGTTCCATCATCATTCCTTGCCATATTCCAGAAAGGTGATGTGAATTCAGGGAAATCAGTAATCATACCATAACCAATCTTCTCTTCATGTTCATGTTCAAGTTCTTTTGTATTGAACTTGTTAGACCAATCCTCATAAGTTTCAATCTCTAGATCAGGTAATCGAAGATATTCACATAGTTCAATCTCCATCTGTTTAAGTTCTTCTACCCCTCCCTTCATTTCAAATTCAAACATTGGGAAGATTGTTTCGTGGCGGCCTGGAACTGGATTAGGTTCCGCTCTGTATGAAGTGGAGACACAGAAAAACCCTTCCGCAGAAGGGTTGGAAAGTAATTCATATTCTAACCACATCTGACCTGTCTGTGGTAGTGGCCAAATATTACCACCATAATTGTATGTTGCTACTGTTTCTGGATCTTCACATGCAGCAAGGATACTTAATCGGTTTTGAGTATGGACTTCTAGGAAACCTTTAGACAAAAAAAATGACCTCAATCGGTCAACGGTCTCACTATATTTTTTAGGGTCAATCAGTGCAGTCATTATCTTTAGACAAACTGATTTATTTAGTAAGACCTTACTTTATATTGTTGTTAAGTTAAAAGCCAAAGATATTCTGTCATGATTCGACATATTAGGATCAACTCCATGATACAAATCCGAAGGGAATATTATAATCTCTCCTTCTTGAGCATCATAATCTATGGTGTGATATAACTTATGTTTATCTCTAAAAGCTTTTGGGAATTTTAAAATAAAATTCGATTGAGTATATGCAAATGGATTTGGAAATGTTAAACACCCAGAATTAGGGGGACACTTAAACCAAACTACTCCAGACAAATGAGACTCTGGATGTACATGTTGTTTATTAAATGCGCCAGGAGGATTAATATTAACCCACCAATTTTCTAACTTACAATTCACAAAGATCTCCATACTCTCTACTAGATCTTCTACAAATTGTTTAAATTCCACTGGACTATCTTCGGATTGCCAACCTCCTCCACGATTGGAAGCGAACCTTCCTCTAGTCTTGTCCTTAAGTTTATATACAGCTGCTATTAATTCATCCTTTAACTGAGTGAAATTTTCTAACTTCTCATGGAATAGCACCTGTGGGAATGCTAAACTGACTTCCATCGCTCCGAGCTAATATTAACATGCAAATTATACCATATATATCCCCACACACCAAATAATTACACCATTAGATTAAGAAAAAATAATACCTAATAACTTATACCTAGTAGTTCATAGTCTCCTCATAGAAAACATAATCACCATACCCTACCATTAATTGTTTCCACTCATTAGTATCCCACTGCTTCTTATAGATTTCCAATATAGATTCCTTAGGCCCAGTCTCAGTAGACCATTTACGAACATACTCATCATTTAATCTATCATAATGAAATCCTTTTTCAAGTATAGATTGTATGAAGTCAATCTCTTCTTCGGGTGTCATCTTCTAGATCCTTTAATTTTTCTTTGGTTTCTAGATCTTCTTTAAGGTAGTTGATTCTGCGTTTCAACAACTTCATGTCCTCGTGGGACAGATCCTTTTTCTCCATGTTTGGAAAGAGTACTGTCTCTTAATTGTAATGTATCTATGAGATATTTCCAATCATATGTTTCGATATCATGTTGATCTAACAATTCATTACTCTTTTCTGTAGCCATTTTCCAAAAAGGTGTATCAAAATCTGAACCACCTCTGTAATGTAAATTAATAAACAATAGACACTCTTCTATTAATCTATTATACCCTCTCTTAACCTGTTGTATAGTCACATCATTCATAATATAATCGATGACTCTCTCAATAATAAAACTATAACAACCTAAAGATGTTGCCTGTAATGGTTCAAAGAATAAAGCTCTATTACCATTCAAAAATATATTACCATCATTATTAACTATACGTTTGGCATAATAATTTTCAAATGAAAACTCTTTAACATCACTAAGATCATAATCAACAAAGTGTCCATCAGTATTCTTTTGATCTGATAGTGTTTGTTCTAGATCCTGAAGGGCTTCATCCTTCCCAGTAATATCTGAATTGTATAGGTATCCCCATCCACTCTTCTCTCCTAATGGTATCCCAAACATCCAACCATTCTTGTGAGCAATGTGATAAGTATATTCCCACTTTGCTTTAGTTTTAGATGGTACAACAATAGCAGAATTCAAATAAACATTTGGACTCTTAGAATAATCCTCATAGTTCTCTGGATATCCTCTACAATCCACAACATAATCAAATGTATGATCAAATTCATCAAGTCTTATCTTAACTTTCTGTCCATCAGAAACTATACTTTCTACTACTCCCTTTAATTCACGAAAGTTCTGATACTTCTTTTGTAATCTAGGTAGGACAAAGCTGGAAAGATTAGATGTATCAAAGTGAATACCATATGACCCACCATTAAAAGGTACAAAAGAATTTCCTCTCCAATTTTTAAATTGGACACCATACTTGGTGGAAGAACCTAGTTCTTTTCTATCAAACACATGATTATAATCAATTGCATTAGTAAGACTATCAGGAAAATTAACTAAAGTGGATTCTCCTACTGCTAATGAATTTATTGATAGACTATGAATTAAAGTTACATGTGCAAACTTAGGAAGTTCGCTGCAAAGATCCATTGCAGACAACAATCCTGCGGTTCCAGCACCAACGACTGCGACTTTCATCAGCCGTTGTCTAAAGTACCATGCTGACGGCGGATCTCACGTAAGTCCTCAAAGTTCTTTTGTTTAGTACCACCATCATAAGGCCAAGCATATCCCTCTTCAATCATCTGTTCATTCAACGAAATATCAGAGTCGCCAACGTAGAGCCAACCAAGAAGCCTGCCATACTTCCCAACGCCACCCACAAGTTCTGTTCTAACCACGAGTTCATCTTCACCTTTTATTGTTTGATTGAGCTTCTCCTTCAACCAGTTTGTCGCATCTAACCCAAGTGCCTTTTCCTCCAAATTCCTCGTTCTCTTCTCTGGTGTGTCTACTCCAGCAATCCTCACCCGTTCTGTCTTCGCCAAATCGAAACCAAGATCGATTACCACATCGATAGTGTCCCCATCTAAAACTTTTTTGATCTTCGTCACTCGAAAATTGTAACAGGATTTCCTGCTTGGTGGGGTCATCGCACCCATAATCAACCTCCATATCTTTCAACGCATTATTTATACTGTCCTCAGGCTGGCTTCTAGTCTTCTCTGATTCATGATCTCTCATCTTCTGTATCCATTCACCAGTAGTAGGAGAAGCATCTGCACTACCCATGAAACCTAAAAGTGCAACCGCCAAAGTAGCGACTGCACCTACACCTGCAATAAATTTTTCGTTACTACGAACTCGTTCAGTGAGCTCCTTCTGTTTCTCCACTAAACGTTCTATCTTCGTCTCTAAGATGGCTATCTTCACTTTGCTCATTTGGATACCAAGTATCATACATGAATATGTAGTAAATTGCAACCCCTACCGAAACGATAAGGATTGCAATCATTATATTGACAGAGTGTACTACATCCATTAATAGAGATTCTCTTCTTGTTCTGGTACTAAGGTAACATCTGATGTTGGATAGGCAACACAAGTAAGGACAAATCCCTGCTCAAGTTGATCATCATCAAGAAATGATTGTTCCTCCTGATCCACTGTTCCTTCTACGATTTTCATCGCACATGAAGAACATGCACCAGCTCTGCAAGAAGATGGATGATCTAAACCAGCCTCTTCTAATGCTTCCAGAATATATTGGTCAGAATTACATTCAAATGTTTCTGTACCATCATCAGTTTTTAGTGTAATTGTTGCCATGGTAAGTAATGTTCCTTACAAAACTAAGGTATTTATTGTACATGAATGACACCTTTCATGCCAGCTCCAGCATGAGGGTCACATTGAAAATTGTAATCACCTGCTTTCTCAAAAGTAACATCAAAACTTTCACCAGAAGTGAAAGCAAGATCAGAGTGCGAAAGCTCTTCGTGATCAGTGAACATAACATTATGTGGAGGCAGTTCATTATTAACAAACGTAACTGTATCTCCAACACTAATTGTTAATTCACATGGTTCAAAAACTAACATACCAGCAGAACCCATTTGGATTTCTGCTGCATATGCACTAGAAGCTAACGTAAAAGAAAGGAATAATGACGTTAGCATTATTGTAAGTCTGCTCATCCACCACATAATTTCGTGTTTGTATTTTGTAATTGTTGCCATGATCAGTGTCCCATTGGGATACCTGCAGCCATAAGTCTAGAGATGTTATCAACCTCTTCGTTCTTACAGTAGTCAATAAAATGAGGATGATCCCTTAGATAGGATACATCCTCTTTACTGTGTTCTATAGCGTCGTATGCACTCATGGCATACTCGCATATCTCGTAATGATGCTGTTCTACGTCGTGATAACCGACTGTGTAATGTCTTTGTTGAGTCAGGGGCATGATAATTTCAATCCCGTACTATGATGTTATTTATTATACCACAGTAGTTATTAATACCTAGTTTTGTGTCCAATCCAACACTCGGTTAGAGAACCTGAACAACTCCCTTAACGTCTGGAATCTCCATCATTAATTTCTTTTCTATACCCTGTTTTAATGTCATAACACTCATAGCACATGTCTCACATGCACCACCAAGTCTTACCTTAACATATCCTTCTTCCGTCTCAACATACTGTAAAGACCCACCATCTGCTTCGATGTATGGTAACAGTTCTTCTAATACTGTTATTATGTTTTCGTCATTCAGTTCCATTACCAATAGTATCTCTACTCATCTGTTCTTCTAATTTTTCTCTTGCTGCTTTAATCCCAGCAAGTCTTATCTCAAGACTATCTTGAGCTCGTGTGTAGAACTTTAGTTGCCACTCACGATATTCTTTTAAACTTTTTCTGATTTTGCAAATCATTTTAGTTAGTGTATCCTACAGCTGAACCTAAGACAGTAGCATCTGCTGCAAAGACTGCCTCAGTTGATTTCTTCTCTAGAATTTCAACAGTGTTACCTGGCATTGTAAAGGTTCCAATTGTTGTGGATCCTCCAACTGAATCAATAACAGTTACTAATCTTGCAGTACTACCATTATTAACAAGACGTACTACAGTCGCACTTCCAAAAGTAGATGATCCTGCAGCATCAGTGCCACATGCGGCCTGAGCACCTTTAATTAATGTGTTCATCTTTGTGTGTCCTTAACGTTTGTATTTATCGTCTTCAACCGTTGGATTGATCTCGATAGTATTCTTACCCTTCATTACGTCAATAATCTTTTCCTTTTCACCAGAAGGATACTTCTTGTCTGCTTCCCAGACAAAATCTTCTCTCCAACAAGAGAACTCTTCTCTTACTTTTTGTAATTTTCTTTTCAAAGCTGCATCCCTCCTTGCTTTTTGTCCAAGAGTTAATGGTTTTTCTGGAGCTTTAGTATTCTTTCTCCAGCCAGGTTTCTGCATACGCAAGCCTGGATCTCTGATAGGAGTTGGTTTCTTTTGGAAAGATTGATAAGCCCTTCTTCCCTGTTGTTTAGCTTTTGCACCAAGGATCTTTCCTCTACGTGCTAATCTGGCTTTACCCTCATCACCTATTGCCCCACTAGCAAATTGAGCAGCACCCTTGGCAAGTGCTCCAATCTGACCCATACTTGCTCCAACACCAGAACCATGTGCAACAGACTTACCAAACTTAGAACCACTATCAGCTCTAGGTCCTTTATTAATAGTACCCATTGCCTTTTTAAAGGCACTACTTCTATTCTCTCTATCCTGTCTTATACCTTGTGCAAACTGTTGTCTGTCTCTTCTAAGATCATAAGCTTGACCAGCAAAGTCTGCAGCCTGGGCCCATCTTCCTCCAGCTGGTCTCTTTGATAATTTACCACCCTTTGGAGTAATCTTTCCGCCTGGACTTTTTACAATAGCACCACCCTTTCCAGTCGGAGTAATCTTTCCGCCTGGACTTTTTACAATAGCACCACCTTTTTTAGGAACAAGAGCACCACCCTTCTTATAAGGAACAATAGCACCACCTTTAGGTTTTACTTTAGTTACTTTTCTAACTATATTCCTACCCTTGCCTCTCTTAAATTTGCCAAGAGCTCTCTTACCCACCACCAAACCCTTACGGACAAGGCGTGATTTAGATGAGGCTTCACTTATAAAGGCTTCATATAACATTAGGAAATCTCCTAGTCCTGTTTTACAGGTGCAGGTTTCTTCTTCTTTTTGTCTAACTTACTACCCAATGCTCCACCTGCCATACCACCAACAAATCCCCCAACTGGACCTCCAATTACAGAACCAGCAGCTGTACCAGCTACAGTTCCAGCAATCTCACCTGCCATTTCTTTCATTGAAGAATCTGCTTTAATGATATTAGGTGCATACTTAGAAGTCAAATCTTCCTTCTCTTCTTCAACAACTTCCTTTTTGTTACTAAAGATAACAGGACTCTTAACATTGAAAGGAGATTGTTGTTTCATTGCTGTATCAATATCGACTTCTGTTTCTTCCTTCTTCAATGTACTCATAACTCCTGTAGCAATCTTTGCACCAGTCTTTACTGCTGAACCAGCAGTCTTGGCTACATCACCAGCAGCTTTCTTTGCAATTAAAGCTCCTGTTACTGCTTCTTCTAAAGGAGATACCTTATACTTAATTCCGTTCATCTCTCCGAGAGTTGTCAAGTTTGCAGCAACCTGATCCCAAAGTCTCTCTTCTAACAATCTATCTTCTTCATTCATTTCAGTTTCCTCCGTTTTCATTGTTGCTTTAAGTGGTTCTGGGGTAATTAGGTCTATAACTTCAGTAGTTACATTACCCTCAGCATCTTCTAGTTTTACTGATTCTTCTACATCATCACTACCTCCACCCCCAGCAACTGTATTGATAGCAGCATTTACTGCACCATGTTTTGCACCAGAAATAGCGGCCTTCTTAACAGCAGCCTTACCTCCCTTCTTCGCAACAAATTTTGCACCTGCTTTTGCTAGTCCCTTTGCACCTAATGCTGCTCCCTTTGCAACAAGGCTTCCCCATTCATTAACTACTTCTTCATTTGCTTCTTCTTTCTTGTCTTCATCTTCATCATCTTTCTTCTTACTCTTCTTCTCGTCCTTCTCCCTCTTGGATATCTTACCATCTACATCACTTTTCTCATACCACTTACCATCACCGTCGTCATCTTGCCAACGTTTCTTGTCTTTGTCTTCTTTCTTCTCGTAGATTGCTGCATATGCATCTACAAAACCCTTATCGTTAATCATGATGGCTCCAAAAATAGTGGATAGATATAGACCTAAAGATTATTTAGTTGAACTTTGTGCCTGGGCCACTAGGGGGATCTTCAGGTTTCTTCTTAGGTTTTCCGTCATAGAATGATCCAGTCGTTATTGGAAGTATTCTAGACTTATCATGAAATTTTTTTACTGGTTGGCCAGGAGTCATTGACTGAACATAATCTCTATAATCATCAGTAGCAACATCATATGCTTCAGTTATATCTCTTAACCATGACTTGAACATATTACCTTCTGAAGTCTGACAGATAACATGATTAGCTCCCCTTCTTGTTATCCTACCAACTTCCCCTGTCTGCAAACTCTCTACTAAAGATCCAATCTTAAATATCTCTTCTCTTAGATATGCAATCCTCAATCCAAATGGATCTAACTTAGGTGCATACTCCCATTCTTTAACTTCCTTCTTCTTATTATTCTTATCATCCTTCTTAACTCCCATAGATTTCTGAAGGAGTTTAAACAAATTCATCTTCTCATCATTACCAATATTAGGAACACCTTTCACAAACTCTTTAAAGTTACCATCCATTGCTGCCTTCCTTAACT
>VTLG01010559.1_pt1 | contig 22976 bp, 36 predicted proteins | sample 4694571 | NCBI WGS metagenome assembly VTLG01 (sample SAMN12604809, study PRJNA352737) | marine metagenome | biome: ENVO:00000447; feature: ENVO:00000209|ENVO:00000569|ENVO:01000036; material: ENVO:00002151; isolation source: viral sequences binned using virsorter ...
AAACTCCAGTTAAACCCATTACATCTGCAACTGCTAATGAGAATATACCCCAACCTTGACCTTCTCCCCATGAAGCATCATTCCAAGCGTTTGCAGATACATTAGACTGCATTGCATCAGGAGCAGTTAGTTCAACTAACATACCTGACTCGCCCCAGGTTTCATTACCCCAAGTATCTTGTCCCCAACCTGTATTTATTTCTGCTGAAATTGTTACTGAACCAACACCAGCTGTCATCGCACTTGGCGCTGTAAGTGTAAGAATTACATCATTAAGTTCTCCCCACTCACCATCATTCCAAGCTTGTGCACCGAAACCTAATGTAAAGGCATCTGTTGTACCCCAACGACCGGTGTTCCAGGTTGTTCCAGACTGGTTCCAAGTGTTAGCCATAAGAAGAGACCTCCTATGCTAATCTTATGATAGCGTTTGTTGCGTCTGCTGTAGGAAATTGAATTGTGAAAGTTCCGCTAGTTACAGTTTTGTCTGCACCAAATGCAACTGCAACACAAGCAGGGTCACCTGTTGCTGAATCGTTATAGATCAAACAACCATTTGCTGTGAAAGTGGCGCTAGAATAACTTACGTCCGCAAAATCACAAACTGCAGTTGTGCTTGAAGCAACAGGAGTTACGCTTGTAAGTGTTGCGCCTCCAGCTGTGTAAGCTGATCCTGAAGTGTTAGTAATTTCGTTTGTAGTTGCGTAAGCTGTTGTGCTTGCACCTAATGTTGCATCACTTGTATACAGAGCAATTTTAAATGTATTGCCTGTTGTCGCTGTGAAATTGTGAACTCCTTTTAAAAGCTCTACTTTAAAACTTGTGCATACTGCCGATGTTATTGCCATAATAAAACTCCTTAAGGTGTTGTTGATGGAATTGTTATTCTAACAGCTCCATCTGTGTAGTCATCTCGTCTTCTTCTACCAATCTGCTCTACACCAAATTTATCTACTTCCTGTTTATACTTATTTTCGTAAAGTGTCAACATATCTGCTGGACCTTTTAAAAAGGCATATGTCTCTGCTAGACAGCAATATAATAGCCCATTTGGGAAGTTTAGACTAATATAGTTAGTCGTATTATCAGAGGCCAAAGTCGCTGGCATCTTATTGTAATGCACTCTAAATTTATATGTTGTATCTGGCACAGGCGCAAACATCATTCTTCCAGAATTAGTATCACCATCTCCAGTAGCAGCACCAAACATAGCATAATATTTAGGTTGGCCTCTTTTCGCTGACTCTGTAGATGAAATATATTCTTGTAAATATGTAACATCTTTTTTCTGTAAAAAAACATTTGCTCCTGTAGTAGCAGATGTAGAGTCATAAACTTGTATCGCTCTAATAAATAAAGCTCCTCCTGGAGCATTGATTGTTTCTTGACCTGTAACTAAATTACCTATCTGTTGTTTTCTATCTGCATCAATAGGGACATCACGCATGATTCGATATTGTGCATTTAAAATAATATTCTCTAATTGATCTGTAGATAAAACATTTGAATCTACTTCTGTGTAGTTTCTAATTTGTGTAACTAAAGTAGTATAACTAATTCCTGCCATTATGGTGTTAATGTTACCGGCCCTGCCGTTACAAACATTCCTCCTGCTCTTTCCGTTACAGTAGGAGTTGTTCCTATTGCAAACGTATAATTATCTGTTCCTGTTACTGTTATACTAAATCCTGAAGAATTTTCAAATACTGTAAATGCAACACCTCCTGGTGATCCGTCTACGTTTCTAAAAACAACTGTGTTACCAGTTGTTCTGCCATGACTGGGTTCTGTTACAGTAATAGTAGTGCTTCCTGATGTAATATTCAACGGGTTTCCTGGTAATAAACGATCTGTTGCTGGTTCTGTTCTAGCAGGTTTTGCATTTTGTAAACCTTCAGGGTCTGCACCATGTGCTCTTGGTTCTAATTGTGGTTGTTTTGGTTCAAACTCTGATATGTGAACTCTAGAACCATTCCATTCTTTTACCATTTCTTTGTATGGAAATGCCATACCTGATCTGTCAGAAATGAATTTAGCGTATTTACCTTTTGAAAAATTAGACATTTGGATAATAAGTTTTTGGGGTTATGTATGAACTTGAAGAAGAACCATCTTCAGCTAATGCTCTTTGTAATTCATCTTCATATAATAGTTTCATTTGTTGAGTTAATTCTGGTTTAAATTTTTGTGATAAATAATAAGCTAAACCTGATGCCATACATGGAACAAATCTATAAGGTACATCTGTTGCATTAGTATAATCACCTACGTCTTGTATTCTTTTTACATAATAATAATTAATAAAATTACCAGCTTCTGATGAACCTGGTGTTAAATATAAAGTGATTGTAACTTTATCTATAAATCTTTGAACAAAATATTGTGAAGGTGTTCCTTCAGAAGTTTTATTTGATAAGCCTTGATATGTGGATCTATTTATTTTTGTAAGTGGTGTGTCTACACTTGAAGAGTTTCTGTAAACAGCTTCTAATACGTCATCAACACCATAAACAGCTGTAGTGCTAGAAGTGCCATCACCCGTTGATCTAAACATTGTGTATTCTGCTTGACCATCAACTAATGTAATTGAATTATTAGCTACTTCCCAATAGTGAAGTCCTCTATTACCCCACTCTTGAAACATGATATTAAGAGATCTTCTTGCTTGACGCATCTGATTACCAGAAACACTTTGCAAACCTATTCTCTCATATGCCTCTTCGATTATCTCGTCGATAGCAAATGTTTTATCAAAAGTTGTTGTGCCCGAAGTAGTGTTAGCCATCTAACCTCCTACTTGTCTATTAATAACGTCGCCGCTTCAATATTTGTAATAGTAGAAACTTTCATTCCACCTGGAAAAAGTACTCCATCCTCTGGAATATTGAATGCAAAGACATCACCATTTGGACAATCTCCTTGAAACAAAGTTGTACTATCACTGTTGTCTTGTAAGACTATAGTTCCGGCTCCACCTGCATCAGAAGCAAGAATTAATCCTCTTAATCTTGTTCTTCCTGCGAAGACTGCGCCAGTTGCTGTAACTCTTACTGCTTTTACATCACTCTTCATATTTTTTTATCTCCTTATTGGTCTTGGTGGGTATCAAGATCAAAAAGTCTCAAATTTTCCCACCAAGATAATTAACTATTAAGATGCAAAAACAAATGCACCTTTAACTTGAGTTGTTTCTCTAGCTAATGATGATGCAATATGCCATGTGCCATCTTCGTAACAAATAAAAGCAATCTGTCCACCAATCGTCAACAAATTAGTTGTTGCGTTAGCAGGTGTGAAAGTTAATAAAGTTTCACCCGCTGCTGAAGTATCAAAAGTTGCTTCATCTGAACCTCTTGATTCAATTACTGAACCAGTTGCATATGCATCTGAACCAGCGCAATCAAAAGATAAAGTTGCTGTTCCACCAGTTGTGTCAACCGCTTGCGCGTAGACTACAACTGTTCCTGCTGTTGCTGCAGGCAAAGTTGCTGCGCATGCCGCTGCACCTGTGTAGTTGATTACAGAAATAGTGTCAGCCGCTAAAGTTAGCGTAGATGCTGTTGCTACATCTGAGATTGATAAACCAGTAAAGTCAGGCATACCTGAACTCATTCTAGTTGTGAAAGCTCCAGTAGACGTATTTTTGGTTGCCACTTGGAAACCTTTTTCCGAACGTACCGGGCCGTTAAACGTTGTACTTGCCATAATTATATCCTCCTAGTTTTCCGAACACAGTCTCTAGGCCGTCGACTATACGCGTCTGTGCTCTAATTAATTGTATAGTAATATTTTTATATATTAGTTTTTTATGAAGTGCAAGAGATCCTGTAGTGAAGTTACGTATTTCAACGATGTAGCTTTTGTTTACGTAGCTACTGAAACGCTGGGTGCAGCATCTTCAATCTTATTAGATAGATTAGCCAATTTAGCTTCTTCTAACTTAATCTGATTAACAACATCTCTTATTTTGTTGTCAATCCGGACCATATCCAGAGTATATCTCTGGTTATCCCGTTGCTGTACCGCCCACTCTGTTTCGAGACCCCTCTTCGCTTTGTAAAGATCTCTGATGTGCGTTTGCATCTATAACCTCCTCATAGGTTACCCATATTTTGGACTTATTAATAAATCCATCTTTCTCCCATTTTATATCATTTTTTCCTAGTTTGTCAACTAGTGCATCTTCAAAGGCCTTACTATTATCTTCAGACTCCACATTGAAGTCGCTATAGTAGCCATATGCTCTGATCTGTACTCGGAAGTTTTTCATGGGTCTGAACTACATATCACACATTATCTCAAATTGTAAGCTTATTCTTGTCTTAGTTAAACTCATCAATGGTCTATGATCTAAAAACCCAGGAAATATTAAGAGATCATAATTTTTAGGTTCAAAATAAACAATGTCATTATTATGCCTTAATTCAATACCACATCCTTTTACAGTTTTTAGGTATAAAACACCACATAAGTTACAAGTTCGTTTATGGTTATGCCAAATATAAGCACCAGGATAATACTTATCTGTATAATAACTATAAAGACTATATGGTTTATCTATAACTTTTAAATTTTTATAATATTTTAAACAACTTTTAATAAACCAATAATAAAGTTTTTTATGATGTTTAGTTTCAACAACATAATTAAAAGCACCAGGTACTCTGTTTCTTGTGCTTTCAGAGCAATCTTTAATAAGTTCTTTTCTTATATTTTTTATTTTATCTTTTAAATTATCTACGTGATAAATTTTATCTTTCATACTTTCATTCTATCATAAAAAAAGGGGGCCCGAAAGCCCCCTTAATTATTCAGTTAATCTAGTGATTACGCACCAGGTGAACCAAAGATACCTCTAGGGTCTGAGAATCCAAATGAATATCTCTCTCTAGCTTTGTATCTAACGTTACCAGTATCGAAGTCACCTTCCATAGCTGTTTTAATTGGAGATCTAACGAACATTTTCATTCCGTTAGGCACGTCTGTCTTGATAAAGAACGCGTCTGTATCAGTTAAGTAGTTGTTCACTACGTAACCTTGAGGAATCATCCCCATTGATACTACTGCGTTGATATCATTGTCAGCTGTTCCAGTTCTACCTTGAGATTTCATCAATCTCTCAGCAGTAAATTGAAGCTCAGAAGGAATAATCATTTTTACTCCTCTTGCTGCAATTTTTAGACCTCTCTCATCAGTTAGCGCCGCGATGTCGATTAACGATTGTTCTAATGAAGTCTCGTTAAGATCCGCAGATGTGCTTAACTCATTTTTGAAAGTTCCAGCTATCGTTGGGTGGTCAGTAGCACATAGCTCCTTACCATCACCACCAGCAAATGAACTGTTGAATGCATTGTTTAATACATTCGCAGCTTTTACTTGCTTAGTGTTTGCCATCGATCTTGCTAATGCTTTTGTATATCTAGACGCAAGTCTGTCATACAAGTTGTCTTCAATCGCTTCTTCAGTGATTGAGAACGCAAGAGCAATTGTTTCGTGCGTATATCTAGCAGTGAAAGTTTCTTGTGCGTTGTCAAAAGTTACGCCAGATCCTTCTGGTTTTACTTGAGCGTTCGCGAAACCAGATAACATTACTTCTTCTTCAAAAGCTCTGTCACTGTTTTCTGTGTCGAAAATTTCAGCATGCTGATTTTCGTATCTTTTATATTCCAGGCCGAATAGTGCATTCAATCCTGGCTCTAGTTCTTTAACTAGTTGTCCTCTTGATATTGCCATAATATTATACTCCTATCCTATTATATACCTGTTGTGCCTTTTAAGAAGTGCTCGTTAATCATAACTACCAAGTTAACGTTAGCAGAACCTGCTTCGTTATTCTCGATATCTTTTGATATCGCAAGTACTCTTAATTGTGCAGTTGCAGTTTTAAGATCTGAATGATCTAACTCCACTTTCGAAACATAGTTCGGTGAAGCTCCTGCTGCATACACAATATCAGCGTTTAAACCGACATCTGCCGCCGCTGTGGCGTCGTCGGATTGTATTTCAAACCTTTCATAAGGGTCATCAGCTACAAAGCCTTTAATATCTGTTGCAGTATTAGAAGCTTCTAAGTGATTAGCAAATGTAGGTTTGCTTGTTGATGCGTCAGTAAAGAAAACACCCGTAAGTGATCCCAGTAATGTATCTGTTGCCGCCGCTACAGTGATTGTACCAGTCGCTGCCATTTCGACAGGATCGTTTTGGTAAATCGCTGATGCAGAAGCTGCGATATCATACTCAGATAAACCTTGGTTGTCTCTATTCTGACCAACTTTGCCAATGGCTCTTAGGCCAAAAGCGCTGTCTTTATTTGCCATAATATAGTCCTCCTTAAGAACTTTAGTTTATTGTTTATGAATCGCGCTATCTTGGTATCGCAAAGAAATTATTTCTTCGTACCACCAAAAGTTACACGACTTTGTCTCTCAGCATTAATCGGCATGCTAGAGTGTTGCTCCTTCATAAGATCGTTGTTTACTGCGTCGTCTCGATCCTTAGTTTGCTGCGCAAAATAAGATTCTCGAGCTTTTGCAATCTCTTCCGGTATCCTAGCCAACACTAGGCCTCCAACTCCTATGACTCCTGCGTATTTACCGTCTTTCAGTTGTGGATACTCTGAGTCTGGATATTCATCGGCTCTAACCAATTCCCATCCGGATCTCATTTTACCTGACATGTTTTTAGTATCGTCAAATCCTAAAACTTCAGTTCGTATCCATCTGTGCCTGAATCCGTCTGGCGCAGGTGGTGCATCTAAGTTAGATGGTGGAGTCCAAGTCTTTGGTCTTGTTTCCTTAACTCTTGACTGGCTCGCACGCGGGGTTTTCATTTTATCATTTTCCATATGCTATACCTCCTTCGTGATTTTTAGTTGTTTTGCATAATCTTCTAATGGCACTCCTAATTTTTTAGCGATAGCAACTTGAGAAGGGGTGAGTCTCACAGTTTTGCGACCAGACTTGTTTACACTTCGCTTCGCTGAAGCTACTATTTGTGTCGGTTTGGTCGTATCATTTTGAACCTTATCACCAGTTGTATCAAATTTATTTGGAAATGCAACTCTTATTCTTTTGTCTATTTCCGAATAATATTCGTCAGTTTGGGGATCAAATCCTTCTTGTTCCACTAGGGTTTTGTGTAAATCAAATGCAGTGTATGTCATAGCTGTATCTGTACCAAACCATTTGTTTCTAGCCCCCCATGATTCCGCTTTTGGATCAGGTGCAGCTGTTTGTTGAGGAGTTACTCTTGGTATTTCCTGCTCTTTTGGTTCAGTTTTAGCCATATCTTCATATGCTGCTTTTGCTTCATTTAGTCTTGCTTCTTCATATCCAAGTCTAGCAATCTCTTTGTTAGCTTCAACTTCAGCTGCAAGATCTCCTGCTTCTTTTGCTGCTGCTAACCTCGCTGCTGCCGCTTGAAGACCAGATGTAATTCTAGCTTCTCTATCTTTAACACCAGCTTGTTCAACTTTAGAATATTTCTTTTGAAGTTTTTCTTTTTGATCTTTTTGGTTTTTAGCAAAAGCCAAAGCTTCTTCTCTTTGTCTTTCCGCTTCTCTCCATTTCTTCGTAAGTTTAGCTATTCTTCTTTGAACATCTTTTGAATACGTTTCTAATTCTTCTTTCTTTTCTACAGGTTTTTCTTCCTGTTTAGCTTCTGGCTTCGCGTCGCTGCCTTCTGCTTTCTCTTCTCTAGGTTCCTCTGCTTGTGGCGCGGGACTAGAGTCTTCTTCTTTTGTTTCTACAGTTTCAACTTCACCTTCTGGTTTCTTTTCCTCAAGCTCAACGTCAGCTCCTGGACCAGAAGTATCTATATCAACCATAGGAACATTTTTATTTTCTTCTTCTTGCATAGTTTCCTCCTATGTTAAATGTAATGCAATACAGATTCTGGATCTTTAATTGTACCCAAAACCTCATCGTCGTTAAGAAGACGGACTTCTCCACCTTCTATTGGTAAACGTGATCCTGCATATCTTGCAAAAATCACCCAATCTCCTTTTTTGCACCAAGGGCCAGTTGGAAATTTTTCTTTATCTCCGTATGCCATTGGTCCTATTTTTACAACATAACCACAATTTGTTGCAATTCGTGCTTTGTCTAAAGCTTCTTGTGCAATAATAATACCACCTTTAGTTTTTTCTTTTGGTGTAAAAGGTAAAACTAAAAGTCTCCATCCCGAAGGGATAGGTAACTCATCTTGAATATTTGCTACGTTAGTTTCGTCTACTCTTTTTTCTTCAACAGACTCAACTTTTTGTTCTTTATACTTTTCTTCCAAAGCGTTTTTATGCTTTGGGACCTCTTTTTTCGAGTTCGATAACTGTTCCTTGCTCATTTTTTTGCTCCTTTTTATTTAGCAGGTTAGAGATTTCCTGTGAAATATATTGGTAGGCATGTGCCTGCCCTAACATATATTTGTATTTTTCCATATTGTCAACACCTCCACCAATCATTGAATCACCAACGTTTTGATAAAGATCTTTTAATTGTCTTTGTATCTTAGTAATTAACTCTAAATCATCCATTATTCCGTATACCTCTCTATCACTTTTATTTTTTCTTCTGCATCCACAACAACTTGCAATAGTTTATCCATTTCATCTAAATGTTGAGGATGTTCACCTATGCCTACAGAGTTTTTAACATAAATATTTAATGTTGCAATAGACTCAGCCACTTGTGCTTGATATCTTTTTTTAAGTGCTTCTAGTTTTTCTGATCGCATTTTTTCCTCTCTTTGCTATTTGCACCACCTCATTTTTGCCCATAACTTTAGCTCTTTGCTCCATTACAGTTAATATTTGTATCTTTCGTGCAAATGGTTTGTTTACTTTTTTTACTTTTGCAACAGTTGCCTTTGCATCTGCAGGTGTTGCAAATTTTATCTTAACTGTATCTTTAGGATTTTCATCCGTATACAATCTCCTATCTGAACCTTTAGGCTTTTTTCCCGTTCCTTTTTTTGGATCCGCCATGTAATACTCCTTTTAGTGTTTTAGCTTGCGCAGCATGTGTCTTTGATGCTTTCTGCAAACCTTTCATTACTTTTTTAATTTTTCTTCTTTTTAACATATTTTTACCAGTGCTTGCCTTTCCCCAAACATTTCATATTTATATTTTATTTTATGTTTTTTAACGAACTTTTGCCATGCTTTAAATCCGCCATTTTTCCAACCAATGTAGCTATGATAGTCATCAAAAAGTATTCTAGTGTTTGGAACTAGTCTTTCTGGGCCCACTATATCTAGCACTTCCTTAGTTGATTCGTGCGTGTCACAATCAATGTGCATAAACGAAACTTTATCTTTATGTTGTTTTAAAAATTTAGGCAATGTTTTTTTAAAAAATCCTTTTATTAATACCACATTTTTATTAACCTTTGGTTTTTTACCTTTTAAAGAAAACATACCTTTTGCAAAATAACCGCCTTTCCAATCTTCTTGAAATCCTACAAAGCTATCAAAACCGTACCAAATCTGTTTAGGTTTTTGCTTTGATAAAAAATTTACACTTGTTCCTGTGTGAACACCAAATTCTAAACAAAGTCCTTTTACTTCTATCTTACTAGCCGCAATTATCCACCAGCTTCTATCTGATACTATGGTTTCATTTAAATATTTTTTTATATATTTAGCAGATTGTTTAGCTGCCTCATAATACAATATGTCAAACGCATTATTCTTTCTTAACACTTCCATCTCCGTCTGGCCTGACGGATTCTGGAATTTGGATCGTTACGAGTTTTTGCTGATGCTCTTTTGAGTTGCCCTAGTGAACGTGCGCAGTATGATTTTCTGCGTTTGGCAGCTTTTGATCCTGGCTTCACTTTTCCAGTCACGGCTGTTTTTAATTTAGAACCGGGATTAAGTCTTCTATAAGCTTTGACACCGGCTCGTGTCATGCCCGCTCCGGCCTTTGTAGGCCTAAAGTTCTTTTTATTTCTAGCAGGCATAGTGCCTTTAGAAAATTCTGCTCTTGTTTGATAATCTGTTCTCATTAATCTAACATACCTTTGTAGTATTTTACAGAGGATGGATTTGATAAATTAACACCACCATATTCACCTCTAATACTTCTACCTATGTATTTTTGCATACCACCAGTGGATGCTCTTTTTCTTGTAAATGTTTTTACGTTAGTTGGTTTTGGACCCGTATTACCAGCTGCTCTTTTTCGTTTGACAGCACTCGCCCTTTCGCCTTTTGTCATCCGTGTGGCTTTGGCAAGTGGCACGCATTTTGGATACTTCCTCTTTGAGTCCGCTTTTTGTTTTGAACGGCCACACTTTGCGAAGGAACCATCTTTTTTTCTGCTCCCAATATCCACCCATTTCTGTTTGAACCATTTATCTAAACCGTTTTTAGCCATTAGGAATTCTTTCCAACAGCTTCTCTATTCATTCCTTTTGTGCAAAGACCACCACCTTTAAGACCTTGTCTTCGTAATTTTGCTGCTGCTTCTGCAACTCCGCCGCCAGCTACTTTTATTCTTCCACCCATTGCAGATGGTTTACGACCTCTAAAATCTTTTCTTTTTACTCCAGAGGGATCTTTAATTTTACCTGCACATATTTTAGATGCGTAGGCATTAGCATAGGCGCTAGGGTATACCTTAAATTTTCTCTTCGCTGCTGCTTTTCCTCTTGGACAAAGTTTAGTCATTATGCTCTCGCTGTTTGTTTTGCTCTCTTAAAGTCAGACGCTTTCGGTGCACCTTTTGCACCTTTCTTTCGCATCTTACCTCCACGTTTTCTTTTAGCGTGAATGTTTGCGTATAAACCTTTACCAGCCATTACGCTTTTTTTCCTTTGTTTCTCATTTTAGCTCCAGCAATTCTATCTGCTTGAGTAGGTTTAGGATTTTTATCTATTCCTGCTTTCACCGATAACATACCAAAAGCTTTTTTCTTATCTTTTTTCTTGCCGTTTGAACCTTTAGAATACATTTCTCTTGTCATTCCTCCGCCCATTTTTTTAACACGGCCACCTTTCATGTATCCTTTAGGTGAAACTTGTTTGTTGTATATTCTATTTACCATTATTTTTTTCCTCCGTTCCTAAATATTTGTGTCCCCTTAATACCAAAAATACTAGCTACGACAAGGATCCATAAATTCGTAAACCAGCTTGGAAGAGTAGAAAAATATTCAAAGAATAATTTTACCTTCTCCATCGCAGTAGGATCATCCGATAGGACTGCCCACATCAATACTATAATCGGAGCGCTTAAAATTACAAGCACAAATTCGTCTTTCCAGTCGGATTGTCTAGCTTCAAGAAGTTTACCCTGGTAAGCTTCCTCACCCCGAGCCATTTTTTCTGCATGCATTAACTGTGCATCAGACATAGCCATTTTTGTCTTTTGACGGTTAGAATAAATTTTACTTCCCGCTTGTAAAGCAATTTTTGCTAGACTAAACCAAGCCATATTAGTACCACTTAGCTTTTCTTTTTTTCTCTGCTAAGATATTTCCTTGACCTTGAACTTCTTGTTCTTGCATTTCAGACGGATCAGTCATTTCAACGTCAATTCCACCTTCAACATAACCATCTTTGTTCGTAAACATCTCTTGGTTAAGGTCTTTTTTGTTTTTTTCTGCCATATTAGCTCCTTTTTTAATTACTTTACTCTTTTTTTAAAATTTTGTCGACAATTTTAGTCGTCTCTTTTAATTATCACGCCTCCTGCGCCCATATCTTTAGCACTTGGCAACGTTTTTGACAAAATTGTCTTTTCAATTGAAGTATTAGCTCTTAATTTTGCTAATTCTTCATTTTGTTCAAGTTTTTCGTCTTGATTTTCTTGATTCATCATCGTTCTCATTCTATCTAAGTTCAATCTTTCCTCTCCCTCTTGTTTTTTTCTAGCATTTTCTTGTGCTTGAAGGTCTAATTCTCTTGCTCTTAGTTTAGCGATTGGATCATTATCAAATTGAGAAGTAATTTTCTTTTCTTCTTTAGTAAATTCTTCCATCATGTCTGCAATAAGTTGTGCTTTTCTTGCCTCAATCTTTTCAGACATCATTTTTAATTGCATTTGTAATTGTGGGTTTTGTAATGCTTGTGGGTTTTGTTGAACTGCCATTATTTGTTGCATTTCTCCTCTAAATTCTATTTCGACTTGCTCTTGTGCCATTAAAGAAATGTGCTCAAAACAATTTTTTTCAAGCGCAGCCATAACCATTGGATTATTTCTAGCCATATTTGTTGCCATAAAATTTAAATGTGAAGTTATATGTGCTCTATGGTCTTGACCAGGGAAAGCTTGGAATGGTTTCCCAGCGAGAGCATCAATATGCTCTAACGCTGGGTCCTTCGGTGTGGGAATAGGTTGTCGTTTTAAAAGCTTATCAATATTTTTAACCCCTAACGCTTCATACATGTTTCTATAAGCTTGGTATAAATTATGTATTTGTGGATTAGATGTTGCCAGCTGCAGTTCCGACTGTGCGAGGGAAATACGCTGTGTCTGAGAAAATATGTTTGGATCTGCAACTGGCAATATATCTACTCTGTCATCAAAGTCTGTTTTTTTAATCATTCTTTGACCGCCAACAACATCGTAAGGATATTGTTCTGGTAGATATAACTTGAAAACTCTAGCCATTAATTTGAATTCTTGTTTTAGAGCTGCGTAAATTCTTTTATGAATAGCAGACATTGTTCTGCTTCCTCTTTCCAGCATAGCTACTGTCGTACCCACAGCTGCTGATTGATTACCCTCACCTACTTGCAAGTCTGCTATTGAAGCGAATCTTTGACCTGCTTGTACTACGACGCCCATAAGTGCTAATAACGTTTGTGATGGTTCTTTGAAAGGAAGCATCATAAAGGAATCTTTGATGTTACCACCAGGTGCATCTACGTCTCTAAATTCACCGGGTTGAATAGATTGTGCATCATCTCTTATTCTAATTCCTCTTTGTTTAAATCCTGCGGGTAAGTTTGATAAAGTACCTGCATCTAATAATTGTCTTAGTGCAGACGTTGCTGTTCTTGATAATCCACCAATCATATGTATTAAACCAAAACCATAAAAACCTAGTCCGGGTAAAAATTTAAAATGTACGAAGTAGTCTACTTTTTTTCTTAATGGATCTCCTATTTCATAATTTCTTTTGATTGATAAAACTTCTCTAGAATTTTCTTCTACTGTTACAACATAAGGAAGTTTAATTCCTGTTGGCTCACCATCTTCTCCCATATCTTCAAATCCTTCTAGATCTAAATTTACGTGACATTCTAATAGATTAAATACATCTTCATCTCGACCTTTTGTTTCACCTTGAAGTTCTCTCTCTTTTTGTTGAACTTCAGTTTCATTTACTGGTCCTGGTTTTAAATCTACATCTCTGTAGAAAGCCGCTACTTGTTGTTTTCGTAATTCGTTTTCTGATATTTGAACCCGATGAATGATCGATTCCGCATCGTCTAATGAGGTAGCCGAATAAGGAACAATCAAGTCATCTGCGGGAACAAACTTAGAGCAAGCCATTGACGTTGCTTCATCATAATAAACTTTTTTAAAAGCTGAGCCTGCTAACGGTAAATGAAATAATAACGAATCAAAATCTGGTTCGTAATCTTTCATCTTATCCATGATTTGATAGTTCATGAAATCTTTTACTCTTTGAGATTGTTGTTCTTTTTCTGGTGTTGGTAAACCTAAAATTTGTGTTCTTACGGGACCTTCTGCAGGTAATAATTCTTTATATGCTAGAGCTTGAAATTGTGTTACAGCTTCTGCTAACACAGGGTGAGTTGCACCCGACGCTCCTTGAAATGGTTCAGTTCTGTTGTCATATTTAAATCCTAATAAATCTAATCCTTCTCTATAACCTCTTTCCCAATCTTTTCTAGAATTTTTATAATCTTGATAGTTTTGATAAAGTGTTGTTCCTAATCTTCCTAATACGTCATCAGGTAAATGTTCTGCTAAATTATCATAGTGGTTTTGTCCACCTTCAACAGCTCCTATTGAAGGATCGTAGTTTATATCTACAGAGCCATCTTCATTTTCTGTAACTTCGACAGGATTACCTTGTTCATCAACTTCTTGCTGTTTCTGTTCTTCAGCTATTTGAATTTCTTCAGGTGATGGAACTTTTATTTCTTGCTCTACGTTTGGTAGAGTTTTGTCTATGTCTGCCATTTATTTTCTCCAGTTTCACAGGTTTAACAGTATTATAATCAATAAGCAACCCCTTCGGCTGTGGGCCTGATTTAGGGGGTATGGTTTTAGTCAATTTCATCTAGTGCTGCTGCCGCCTCCTCTGCTTGTTCCGCTAACGTTTCAGCTGCTTCATCTGCTGCTTGCTCAAATCTTGCTTCGGCGGCACCTACATTGTACTCTCCCGTTTTCATACCTGTGTCGCCTGTAAAGTCTTTTACTGTTTTTGTAATTTTACCTGTTGCAAATTTTTCCATACTTGCTGTGTCTGGACCTAATATTTGGTCTAAATCATCAAGAACTTCTATATCAAAATCAGTGTTACCATCAGGATCTACGTTAACAGGTACTTCCTCTTCAGCTATAAACTCACCTTGTTTTTTTGCAGCTTTGCCTGTTGTTTCATCAATAAGCTCATACCCTGGTGGTTCATACTCAATCTTATATGCTTTTCCATAAGCGTTTTCACCTTCTACAGAAACTCTACCATCATCATTTCTGTAAATTTTTATACCTGGTAATTCTTTTGGTTCATACAATGTTAAATCTGCGTCTATTCTTTTACCTGTGCCACTAAACATAACTTTGTTTATAAGGTCAGGAAACCAGTCTGGCATTTTAGTAGAACTACCTGCAATCTTAACTACAGGTTTAAAAACTTCTGACTTTCCAAAAAATTTAGACATAAAAGGTAGCGAAGCTATACCTCCCATTAATTTTAAAAAGAGTCTTCTTTTTGGATCCATGGGTCCATCAGCAAAACCTACTCTGCCACCAGAGTTAAAAAATTTGCTTACACCTTCGCTACCTAAAGCAATAAAATCTTTGTATGAAAGTTCACCACCAGCTTTTAAATATCTTTGATAAGCTTCTAATGATTCTTTAATAGCTAAATCTGTTCCGTTCGAGTAACCTATTCTTCCTCCGTTAGCTGCCATAATACCACCTTCCATATCAAGTCTTTCCTCTAACTCTTCTGGTGAAAGTTGTTCTTGTGGTAAAAATCTATATGTATCTGTGTAACTATCTGTTGCTCCTTTTTGGCCGGTAGACGCTGCTAAAATTTGTTGAGTTTTGTCATCAATAAAATTTGGCTCTTTTGCCATACGGTCTCCAAAAATTTTTCCTGCGATACCTGTTTCTAAATTTTCTTTTCTCCTTATAGCTTCTTTTCGTGCAAGACCTTTTACTAATTCAATAGCATCTGAGTCGTAAGCGATTGGTGCTCTAGTTTGTATCTCTTTAAATCTTTTAGCTAATCGACTTTCCATATTAACTAAATCACTAGCATTAAGACCTAATTCTTCTAATTCAATTTGATTAAGTTGCACATAAGATTTAAAAGCGTTTAATTCTTTATTAAATCTTTTATAGTCTCGTTGGTAATCAATTAAGTTTTGCACAGCAAGTTTTTCTTGGTCTGTGTTAGCTAGTTTAATAAGATCCTCATTAAGACTTCCTAAGTTAACACCAGGTATGAGATCGATTGCGGTTCCTATAAATGTATCTCTAGCTGTTTGGCCAAAAGTTTTTCCCTCTGACATTCCAGTAATGATAGGATCAGCTTCTAGTAAAAGACCTAGTCCTAAACCTGTTGCTCCCTTACCAGCGGACAAAGCAAAATCAGCTGCAGTCAATGCACTTCTGCCTACACCTTTAGCAATTTGACCCGCAAACTTACCAGTTGGTTTTACAAACTCTTCATAGCCAGCTTTAGTTAAAAGAACTGGGTCAACACCAGAAGTTTTACCACCCTGCATAATCTTTTGTAAAGAGGTTAGTTTTTTTTGGCCTCTTTCTTGTATGGGTATAGATAATGAGTCTTTTTTAAATACTGCTTTTTTTGCAATTTGAATAGGTGTGTCTAATTTTCTATTTCTTACTAAAATATCTTCAGCTAATTTTAATTCATTTTTTGCTAAAGTGTCTATATCTTTTGTATAATTATAACCTATTTTTTTAATATATTTTTCTACTTTGTCAGGAGTAAAATCTTCTGTTTTTAACAAACCTAATTTTGCTTGTCCTTCTATTTCTCTTATAAGTCCTTCCGCCGCATTAATTCTTCTTGGTAATACTCTTAAATTAGAAAAAGGTTGTTTTTTTACACCTTTAAAATGATCAATCTCATAAGGGGATCTTCCTTTTCCATATCCCGCTCCTTTTTGATAAGCCTCCTCCATTACTTTTTTAAGTGTGGTTTCTTCTTTGGTGACAGGGTGTATTACTTTTTTAGATAATAATTTATTTAAATCATCAAATGAATTATATACTCCTTTGAACGCAGGTATTTTTTTCCCTTCTTTTAAAAGTTGTTTAAAATTATATTTTTTATCTTTATAAATAAACTCTGCATCAAAATCTGTAATACGATTACCTTTTGCATCCAAGTCACCTGGTTTTTTAACAAACTTAATTTTATTTCCACCTTTTTCAACGTGTCTTATAGCAGATTGAACAATAAATTTTTCTGGAGAGGTGAACGTCATAGCGGGAACTCTTTCTTTCACTTGCTTTGTCATTTTTGTTACTTCACCCAAAGTCATGCCTTCTGCCTTTTTTTGAAATCCTGGTTTTGTAATTTTGTTTAAAATAGGTTTAAAATCTGAGTACTCAGGTAAGGTATTTAAAATAACATTAGTGGAAACTCTATTTAAACCCGTTTTGTCAGCGATAACTTTTGAGAAATTTTTAAGTTCTTTTATTGGCGTGTCTGGGTTATTAACAACAGAATTAAAAACTTTTTTTATTTTGTCTTTTTGATTTTCTAATTTAGGAATATTAAACTCTTCTTTAAGTCCTCTATAAAAAAATAAATCTTTTCCTGGAAACCCCGCCTTCTTTATTAAATCTTGCATCAGTATAAATTTATCACCTTTGTTTGCTTCCTCTACTAATTTTTTTAATTTTGAAAATCTTTCAATTCTTCTTGTTGTTCTAAAATCAGTTATGTTTGCATCTTTTAAAATTCTACCAACTGTGGGTTCAGATATAGACAATCTTTTAGCAACTTCTTTAGCTGAAATTTTTTCTTCGAGAAACATTTTTTTAACTTTTGCTATAGTTTCTGGGTTGTTTATAAGAGACTTTCCATATTGATTTGAACCTGTTTTCAATTCTTCTCTCTCAATAAAATCTACAGACTCCTCCATCAAGAAAGGACTAGCTTCTTCAAAAGTTTTTTTCTCTCTTTCAATTCTTTTTTGTTCTTGAATATCTATAAGCTCTTGAGGTTTTGGTTGAGGTAAAATTACTGGCTCGGGTCGAGTAAGATAAGCCATCATTTGATTATATTCGGCTATCTTCATTATATCCCCATCAAATAATTTAGACCTTTGCCAGGTCTACCACCTTCAGCCATGCCACCTGGATCTAAATCTCCATCTTCTGCATATTCTTCAACTGTTTTAATTTTTTTAGGTTTAAAATTATTTTCCATAGATAAAAATGTATCTGCTGCTTTAAATTCATTCTCAGCCGTATCGATAATACCATCTAGTGTTCCCAACACTTCATTGTCTCTCTCGTAATAATTTTCAAAAATTTTTAACGGATCCATGTTTTGATCACCACCACCTCTTAAATCATCGTAATTTTTCAAACTGTTTTCAACATCTTCTGGTAAATTAATTCGTTTATCTTTTAATAAAATTTGTCTTATAACAGCTCTTCGTTTTCCTTCTTGCATAGCGCTGTAACCTTTTGCCATTCTATCATTTATCTTAGCTATTCCTGCTGCTATGTCATCTTCTTCTAACGAGGTTGTTTTTGGTGGTACATAATCTTCATCTAATACAGATGTTACACCTTGTTGATCCATTTTATATTGAGCAGAATCTTTGATACCTCTGTCTGCTAGACTCCCTGGTTCAACACCTTCAGGTAAACCAAGCTCTTTTTTTAATTTCATAATACCTTCTGGTTTAACTGTTTGTTGTGTTGTAATATCAATAATCTCTGCTTCAGGTTTAAAACCTGCTGCTTTAAGATCTTCAGTCAATCCCTTTCCTGTCTCTGGAAGTTTTTGTGCATCTCCTAAAAGATTATTTATATATTCTAATCTTTTTGTCTCTTTATAAGTAAGATCTTTTTTAGATTGTAAAGCGTTTCCTTCTTCTGCTAGAGCGTTTAATTTATCATCTGTCATTTTTAAAAGCTCTGGATTAATTTCAAGTTTTTCTTTTTTCTTGTTTTTAGCGTTTAAGTATCTTCTTGCATTCATTTCAAAATTTTTAACTTCTGACATGTTTTTATTAGATAGAGCATATGGACCGTACTCTTTTATCTTTTTTTCTATGTAAGCTAAAACTTCAGGATTTTCAAAAGCTGAATCTGAGTATAATTTAAAAGGACTGTTCTTGTCTAGTTTGATAGGTTTAGAAATATTTGTTCTTGTGCCTATAATTTTATTTAAGTAACTTTGGCCAAACAGTTGTTTTAATAATTCTAATAGTTTCATTAATAATAAATCCTTTTCCTTTGAGGTTTGACCTCTTCTTTTTCATCGTCAGGATGTAATACAAAACCACCCTGTCTAAAACGCATGATGGCTTGGGTTGTCGAGTCAACCAAATCGTCATGATCACCAAACGGAAAGGCCGCACACTCCTCGATCACTTCTTCAGCGAATTCCTGTTCGGGAGCCCATATCATACCAGATTCAAATAAAGGTGCAACAGAATTTACCCTGGTATGCTTATCGTTTCCTTTAGACGGAGAAAAATTAACGACAGGTATACCCATCTTTCTTAGTTCATCTGTCAAAGGTTGACCTGATGCTTTTGATTCAATAATCACCGTATCAGGATCCCAATACTTCCATTGTTCAAAAGCAACTTGTTTTAACTCTGGAAAATCATATCTTCCCTTTTTAACATCTAATAACATTAAACTAGCAGGGCTATCATCATTTTCATAAAAAACACCCCACGTTGTAATAGCTGAATAGTCGGCATTTTCTTTTTTAGAAAAAGCTGTATCGTATGATTGTATGACATGCTTTAATGCTGGCACCCAATCTTTATCCCATGTCCTCCACCATTCTCGTTTAATGATAGCTCCTTCTTCTGAAGTTGGGTTTTGCATATACTGCGCATTCCATTTTTGTAAACTTACTGATGCTTTAACTCCTTCTAATTCTTCTAACTTCCAATACTCTGGCCATAAAGGTTTACCACTTGGCATGATGGCCGGAAACTCTACGATCTCCCACTGATCAGCTTTGGCTTCTCGCTGCGCGCCAAGTAATCTCCCTGTAAGATCTTTTGTACTCCATCTTGTCATAACTAAAACAATTGCACCGCCTGGCTGAAGACGTTGACGAGGACCTGATGTATACCATTCGTAAGCTCTATCCATTGCTTCTTTGTTCATCGCATCTTGTTCTGAGTGTGGGTCATCTATAATTAAAAGGTCTGCACCTCTTCCTGTAATCGCTGAACCTACACCGGCTGCGTAATACTCACCGCCTCCTTGGGTTTCCCATTTACCCGCAGCTTGTGAATCTTCTCTGAGTCTAGTTTTAAATACGGATTGATATTCTTGTGAGTCGATTAGTGCTTTTGCTTTACGCCCAAACCTAACGGATAGTTCTGTGGTGTTAGTGGATTGAATGATCTTGAGCTTCGGGTTTCTACCCACCATCCAAGCGGGCAGCAAGTAGCTAGCGAACTCGGACTTTGTATGTCTGGGTGGCATATTAATTATTAATCTTTTTAATTTACCTTCAGCTAGCTGATTAAATTTTTCAGCGACAATCTTGTGATGAGAACCTTCAATAAAATCAGGCCATACATGTTTTACAAACGACATAAAATTAGTATGTATTTTGTTTTCTTTTTTCTTTTCTTGGTACTGTAAGAAAGTCTTCATGAAGTCCTTACGGACATCAGGAGGTAGTTTTTTTATTTTATCTATATCAATTTTCATTTCAAAAAAATTTTCTGCAAAATTTTTTAGGATTAATTTTGAAACCTAGAAAGTATTTACTGTATATAAATATACAAGACTTAGCAATATATGCTACCTGGTGGGACCCCTTCTATACTATATATAAATTAATATTATTATAACAAAAAAAATTTGGCAGTGCTTTGGTACCTCTATCGGCGCGGAGCGCCGAAGGCGCGAAGCGCGGCGCCCGAAGGGCGCCACAACTTGTAGTTGTTATGCCGCCCAAACTTTTAGGGCGTCCTTTTTAATTAATATGGCATTGCCTACAACGAAGTCATCTCGTCCAGTTATGTAGTCATCGTTATCGAACGTGTCCTTCCATAACTTTGATGCTTGTTCGTTTAATGGCAAACCGATTAACTTGCCTTCCTCATTGATGATAAGATAATCTCCATTCGGCATAGAGATACCTTCAACGTAGCCACCTACATAAGCTTGCGCCTCTTTAAGAGTTGGCTCTAGTTTTACATCATCAATGATTTTTAGTTCTGCTGTTTTTGTTTCCATAGTCCTATACTATCCTACATTGCTTTCCCTGTCAATCTTTTTTATTTCTGTTTCTGTCCACGTATGACGTGTGCCATCTGGATAAACATAATTGCCCTCGTGTGTAACTTTCTTAGGGTCCTCAATCGGTGTTTCGAGCGGCTCGGTCCTCGGTGCAATTCTAACAATCTGCTCAACATATATATTTGCAAATTCATTATAACAACTCTGACTGCAAAAATAATGATACAAACTAGTTCCGAGTTGAATACCATCATATACTTTTATTTTTCTAGTTCTTAAAACTTTAGAACCCTTGCTACCTCGTACTCGGTCTTGTGTTGATTGAGTATGGCAACTCGGACCGTGACACCAAACGTGATTCATTGTGGTAGCCCTCCTAACATTGACGCAACTCCTCCAACTGAAATCAGTATACCTAGGTATACATCTTGCGTGTGGACTGCATATATTATTCCTAACATTGCAACTGCAAAACCAATTAGCACCATTAACATTCTTCCTATTATTTCTGCTTTGCTCATTATGTTCTAACCTTTGCCTCTCCGACAGCCATTCTCCAATCATCATTTTCTAAATCCCAATATACTAAACAGGGTACACCATTTTTAGATACAAAGGATTTTCCTTTTGTTCCATCTGGTTTATCATACTGACCTTTTCGTGTAATGAACTTTTTATGTTTCTTTGCAAAATAAGTTATGTAAAACATTATTTACCTAACCTTTCCTCTAACTTAATTATTCTATCTGCCATAAGTTTCATATTGTCTTGCATAGTGTTCATTAGTTGTAGTAGTTTATTTATTCTTGTCATCAGTTCTACTTTTGACTCCAAGATTTTTGTTTCTGTTTGCATTGTGTCCTTTCTCTTTCTGTTTATAGGGGATATTATATAGGAATATCCCCTAGATGTCAAATGTTAATTTACACTTTGTTTTTCGTATAGTAGTCTTGCCTTAATCTTATCCTCTCTTGTTTGGTTTTTGTTTTTCATACCTTTAATTAAATTAGCCAAGTTGCTTGGGTTGTAGATAGTCAAACCAGTAGAGTTAGTTCTAACTAATTCTGCCTCATCTAATTCTATTCCAAGTTCTTTTGCTAACTCAATTCCCTCACTTAAATATCTGTATGCTTTCAAACCGATTTTTAATTGTTCAGTTTGTTTGCTGATACTATCTATCCAAGTTTGGTGTTTGGAAACAACATTGGCTTTTGCCATTCGCCACTGTTCAAACTGTTCATACTCATTCTTAGTACAAGCTATTGCTCTTGAACGACAGTGAGAAGTTCCAATGACATCAAGTTCAAATTGGTTATTAAAAGTTTTAGTCATACCAATTTCACTATTATTAGAATAACCATTACTTGATTTACCAAGAAACTTATTGTTTGCGTCAACGTGCTTAGTTTTGTGTGGGTTATCATCTTTGCCATTTTGTTGCGCAATTATATCTGGATTTAAACCTTTTGCTTTAAGTTCCTCTCTATAATATGCGTGGGCAAAGTGGTCGCTTTCATAACCACCATTACTATACTCATTACCATTGAGATTGCCATACAAACTAAAATCAAAATGAGATTTAGTTTCTTTTTTATCACCATCTTCATCTGTGTCCTCGTTATGTGCAAAGTAAAAACATTTATCTTTTGCAACTACATCACAGGGGTCGCCATACTTTTTCTTAAACTTTCGTAGTGTGGCTACATCATCAGTAGGGTATGACCTCTCTACTACTTGTCTTGCAAGTTCAAACGCTGTCGTTTGTTTATCCTCAAAGTTTTCTCTCGCCTCTAAAAAACCTTGTCGTTCTTGCGTGTCCTCTTTCTCAAAGACATCTTTAATACGATTATAGAGTTTGTTTCTATATTCTGTATTCATTCTTATTTTAGACATTTATGTCCTTTCTGTTAGTTATTAATATTTATAGGTTTATCCTATTGACAAAAGATTGTCAAGTGTTTATATAGTGTTAGGAATACAGGGATAAAAATCCTGTAGTCCTTTCAGGTTTAAAGGCGCTTGGAGTGAGGAATTAAACTCTATAGCATAGGTCGTGAGACTGGAGGTCTGGGTTAGTAGGGATGCATACTGAGGACCCCGCCTACGCACACCTGCGCCCTTGAGCCCTGATCTCTGGTGCCACTTGCAAGGTAGCTACAGTGCCAGAGATCTGGGGTCAAGATTTGGACGAGGCATACAATAGTCTTAAATGTTTGGGTATGGTCCAGACATCATCCAAAGCTTGATCGTGGGTGGCTGTGCTATAGAAATGCCTTAAAAATTTCCTATAGGTGAATTGATCACACCGAATAAATGCCCACACTTGAGCCCTGATCTCAGT
>VTLG01013152.1_pt1 | contig 22972 bp, 34 predicted proteins | sample 4694571 | NCBI WGS metagenome assembly VTLG01 (sample SAMN12604809, study PRJNA352737) | marine metagenome | biome: ENVO:00000447; feature: ENVO:00000209|ENVO:00000569|ENVO:01000036; material: ENVO:00002151; isolation source: viral sequences binned using virsorter ...
TCCATCACAGATTGCTTGGAATATGCAGTATTCTAGGGCAGGTGGTGTCTCCTTCTTCTTAGTTTCAACGGCCTCGAAGCCTGACCTATTTTTATTTGCGGGAGGAGATGCGATCAATCTTAACGAAAAAGGGCTAAAGTTTCCAGCACTTTGGCGCGGCACTGACCTTGCGTCTTGCGCCTTGTTCATGTTTGATCGAGCTGGCTGCGCTGGCTCCGGGGGCCTTGCGCCTTGCGACTGACCTGCGACTGATCAGCAGCCGGGATCTGGATGGCTGGGCCCGGGTAATCTTGGCAGCCCTGCGCCTTGCGCCTTGCGCCTTGCGACTGATCCGAAGCTCTGGGCCCTGGTCCGAAGCTCTGGGCCCGGCAGCCAGACGGCTGCCGAGCTTTGTTCAGGATTCACTGTTTTGAAGTAAGGCTAGAGCTTCAGAAGAAATCATATCTGATAGTGCGTAGTATGCGATTCTTGAAGCAAGGTCGTTGTACCCAACGAAGCTGCCCCCAGCTTCTATCTCACCTTCGATATATTCAATTGTCCTAGCGTCCAGCCACTCTAAAAACTGGTGCGCTTTGTAATAGTAGATGACGTGTTCGCTGCCGTCGGCGTACTCATGAGCTAGGTCGTACACCCGGCATTCATCGTCATCAGGTCCGATATCGCGGAAGACAATCTCCTCCGCGATATCTTTTGCATACTGCTGGTAATTAACGTCAGCCAATTCGTACAACCTCAACGTGGTCGTCAAACCACTGCTGCACGTCAGACTTCGGGTTCCATTCCTCGGGCCAAGATTCGTAGCCCCGGATAGGGTGGTCTTCGTTTATGTGTGTTTCACTAATCGTAAATGGCACGTTGTTCTTCTTCAGATGGTTGATGAAGACCATAGCGTCGCAATCTTCTTCAAGATATGCCATGCCTTCGTCCCGGTTGATATAACTGTACCCGCTAATCGAGAGCTTGGCTTCCCGTATCTCATCGATAGGGGCCGCCAGCCACCCGTGCCCGGGGTCAGCATGGAAAGAAAGTATTCTAATAGAATCAGTCATCGTTTAATCTCCTCTTTTAATGACCCTGATATTATCCCATATAACATGGGATATGTCAACCCTGCGCCTTGGTCCGTCTTGCGTCTTGCGTCTGATCCAAGCACCGCGCTGCTGGATCCGCCGGGCCCTGCGCCTCGGGCAGCCTTGCGCCTTGCGTCTGATCCGGGCAGCCAGATCGGATCGAGCTGGCCCAGCAGCGGGCACAAAAAAACGGGGCGAGCCGAAGCCCGCCCCGTCCCGCTTCACCCTAGAGGGATTGCAAAAATTCATTAAACTCCTCGTCACTGAAAGAACGCACCTCGAACTGCGGCATCACTCTGAGCTTGTCGCCCCTGAATGAGACAGCTTCCTTAACTTTCTCCAAGGTAATTGTGGGCGGAACTGATTCACCTGTTTCGTAATCAATGCCCAGTATCAGACCGCGTCCCTGTAGTGGTTGGTGATATCCCTCCCACTGAAAGTAAGCTTGGGTGTCTCTGTACAAACCCTCGTCATCTAAATAGATGGTGTTCGCGTCGTCGATATTGACTGTGCAGAACATCGGGCGTGGTGCTTCCGGCGTAGCGATATGTTCAGTGATTTGTGTATAGCTTCCGCCGTATTCGTATTTGACTTCTTCAATAACTTTATTGAATGGGTCTATCAAGATTGCTTTATCCATTTTAAATCTCCTCTGTTAAAGCATCTTCAGTAAACACTATTCCAATGGATATGTCAAACACTTTCTTGCGCCTTGCGTCCAGCCCCGCCCTGCGCCTTGCGCCTGATCCCCGGGCAACGGAGCTGGCTGCGCTGGGCCCGGTTGATCTGGGCAAAAAAATGGGCGAGCTGATCAGGCTCGCCCATTCTCCCCGGGAAAGAGTGGGGTAAACAATCAAAAACCCCCACTCAAATCATAATAACTTCTCCCCGTACACCTTCGGTCTGATATCTATTTTTGGTTTTACGTTTCCCTCTAACAATTTAACAAGCATTGTTGCCCGTTCCAAGAGGGTCGTATCAGTTTCATACCCGTCTACTTTGGTTGTGTCTGCATGTTCACAAGGTAAGCATTGTATCTGGTGCAACATGTCATACGCTATTTGTAGTTTTTCATTCATCAGCAAATCTCGAAGCCACCAGACAAGCGGCAAAAGATTTCAAATTCTTTCACATTGTCTGTGCTGAAAGGATAACTTTTATCCAAATCATCATCATCTAATTGACTGCGCTCCGCTTCATACGCCGTTGCGTATGCTTCAGTTTTGCCTGTCTCTATTTCACGCAAAAGCCGGTCAGCAATGTCGGTCGCTGTTGCGTCGTCTATTTGATGCCCGTCGTTCGAGTGACCTAGATTTTTGGTTTCTTCCGACAGCATGTCATCACATACATGACAAACATATGTCCAAAGTGGATGCCACCACCAGACGTTGTTGCGAAAGTATGCGCCACGATTGTCGGCATGCCATTGGTCAAGCGTGTCGAAATATTCTTTGCGCTCCTCCTCTGTTGCAACTGACCAATCAATGTCAGGTCGCTTGCTTTTTAGGTTCGGGTTCAACCCGTATACGTCCATTCCCATATCTCTATCTCCTCTAGTTAATGGATGAAACAGTTCGATTAGATATTATTCCAATGGATATGTCAAGCGAAAAAAAATTATTTTTTTTATCCATTGGGTATTGACTTTTCCATTAGGAAACCCCATATTAGTTACATGGCAATCAAGCCATGCTTTTACTAGAGGAGACAAAACTATGTCTATAGAAGCAACCGCAAAGCGTCTCGAAGAGATTCGGGCGCAAATCAAAACCCTTCAGACTGAGGAGCGCGAGTGTAAGGAATACTTGTTTGAGCAAGCACCCGAATGGTTCGCCAATCCGTCGGATGGAGTGGCTGACTTTCTTGTGGATGGTGACGTAACAGTCACGCTCACATGGGGTTGGGTTTCCGAATGTACACGCAAGGGATATTTCCAAAAGCGTGTAGAAGTTGAGGACGCGGCATGAGCCGCGTTCTCCCACCTCCCGACTATCTAGGGGAAATAGTCGAGACGATAGAAACAGCTTCCCCAATACAAACTAGAGGAGATATCAATATGTTTGTAATCGAAAAAAATGTGGCAATGCCACGATCAGGCAAAGCGGCACGACGTGCCCAATATGACACGCTTGTCAACATGGATGTCAGTGATAGCTTTGTCTTAGACGAAAACGTGTACAAAGCAAATACTGTCATTGCGGCAGGTCGCATCCGTGGGGTAAAACTCCACCAACGTCGGATGCACGACGGCACGTTACGTTTGTTCTGCATGGAAAATAAGAACAAGCCGTCAACGTTCTAAACAAGAATCGGACAGGCCGTCCTCTAGTCGGCCTGTCCATGGCGCGACACTCATGCAAATCGTTTCGCGCCCGCGCCCGGGGTTACTTGTAGCCCCGGGCGTTTTGCGTCTTGCCTCTGGAGAGGGGGTCCCCCCTAAAAAGAGTACGAGCGAAGCGAGTACGTTAGTACTATGTTGGGTTGATAAATTCATTTGCACATAATATCATTCGGCCCATGGACAAATATGCTGCTGTACCGGATGAGGTGTTACGAAAAAAGTTGGCGTTGGAGGACACACTAAGGAACCTTGAACGCCGAGACGCAGCCAAAAACAACTTCATGAGTTTTGCTCATCATGTGTATGACAACTTCATTGAAGGTCGCCACCACCGTATCATCGCAGAAAAATTAGAACGTGTTGCACAGGGTAAGCTGAAGCGGCTGATCATCAATATGCCACCTCGTCATTCTAAGTCTGAGCTGGCTTCGTATCTTATGCCCGCATGGTTCCTTGGAAGGAACCCTAGATTGAAAATCATTCAGGCAACGATGAACACAGAACTAGCCACCCGTTTCGGTAGGAAAGTGCGTGACCTCATTGCGGACCCTGTTTACACCGATATTTTTCCAGATACCGACTTGAAGCAAGATAGTCAGGCTGCTGGTCGTTGGGAAACAAGCGTAAAAGGCGAGTATTTTGCTGCTGGTGTGGGCGCAGCGATGACAGGTCGCGGTGCTGATTTGTTGATTATTGATGACCCGCACTCGGAACAGGATGCTTTATCTTCTACTGCGTATGACATGACGTATGAGTGGTATACGTCGGGTCCCCGCCAGCGATTACAGCCGGGGGGATCGATCATTATTGTGCAGACACGGTGGTCAAAGAAAGATTTAACGGGGAGGTTACTGGCGGATCAGGGTAAAGACACTTTATCTGACCAGTGGGAGGTGGTTGAGTTTCCAGCAATTATGCCGTCTGGGAACCCATTGTGGCCTGAATTTTGGGAAAAAGACGAGCTTTTATCTGTAAAAGCATCTTTGTCACCAAGCAAATGGAACGCACAGTGGCAACAGGATCCTACGTCCGAAGAAGTTGCCATGATCAAAAGGGATTGGTGGCAGCCATGGGAGGACGAGAACGTTCCCCGTCTCGACTATATTCTTCAATCGTATGACACAGCGTTCTCTAAAAAAGAAACTGCTGACTATACAGCGATTACAACATGGGGTGTATTTGATCCGCACGAAGATGGCACGGAACATTTGATCTTGTTGGATGCCAAGAAAGACCGATACAACTTTCCTGAACTCAAGGAAGTTGCATTAGAGGAATACGAATACTGGGAACCGGACATGGTGCTGGTTGAAGGCAAAGCATCTGGTTTACCGTTGGCTGATGAGTTGATGCGGATAAATATCCCCGTGGTCACATACTCTCCGGGTAGACGAAAACGTGGTGGCGGCATAGATAAGACCACTCGTATGCACATGGTAGCCCCTATTTTTGAGGCAGGTAGAGTGTGGGCTCCCAATAAAAGTTTTGCAGAAGAAGTTATCGAAGAGTGTGCGTCATTTCCCAATGGCGACCACGACGATTTTTGTGATAGTATGACTATGGCGTTGATAAGGTTCAGAGAAGGGAACCTTGTAACGCTCGAGGAGGATGAACCCGAAGTGTACGTTCCGTATAGAAGGCGGGAGTACTATTGATGGAGCATCTTCATGGATCCGATTTCCACGGGGCTGGCTGGTATGGCCCTCGTACAAAAAAGCGTGGAGTTTATCAAAAGTAACATCTCCACTGCACAAGACATTTCTCAAATTGCGGGAGCAATTGATGGGCTTTTTGACGGACAAAAACAGATTAATCAGAAACGTTTTTCTGACAATAACACTCTTGGGCAATATAAGAGTGCTGCGAACGATGTTATCGATGCAAAATTGGCGCAGGAACAACTCGACGAAATGGCGATATTAGTAAATAATCGCTTTGGATATGGCACATGGCAGACTATCATCAGGGAACGTGCCAAGCGCATTGCTGATGAAAAAGAAGCAGCAAGACGTGCGAAGCAAGAAAAGCTGAGAAAACAGAAAGAACTGTATCAAACCATACAGGTGGTTGCGGGCGTAGTTTTTGGCGTAGCACTCTTTGTTATTGTTATCGTGGTTCTTCTTAAATATTACGAGGTAATTTGATGACAGCAGCTCGCAGACGCTTAGAGTCCAGACAACGGATCGCGGCGATGTCTCCAGAAGAACTGGAGCTAATGCGAGCGCGGGGCATCGAACAATTCAAAGAAGATCTTTCGGAAGCACCCGGAGCCTTGGCTCAAGGTCTGGGTAACTTTGCCCGCTTTTTGACGGAAGATCCTGAACGCACCGTGAAACTTGGTGGTTTGTTTACGGACGCGGGTGGTATTGCCGAAGCGTTTGGGTATTACCCTGATCCATTTAACGAAGGCAAGTTTCTACCTTCTGCTCTACAACAGGCTAAAGAGGGCGATTATCTCGGTGCGGGGCTCACGTCTCTTGGAGCTATACCGCTTATTGGTGTTTTTGCGCGAGGCATAAAAGGTGCTCGTGTAGTTGCTCGAGGTGCTGACACAGCAGATGATGTTGACATAGATACGTTACCTCAAGACCTTACGTTCCCTGATTTGGGCGACTCCACCGTAGATATAGAACCTGATCCTTTTAGGGAACCCGATACTCTTAACATAAATGCGGTAAGAGCAAGCGAAATCCGCAAGGGCTATGGCGGAGAAATGCTGAAACGGATTATTAAAGAAGCGGATCGTAAAGGGGTAAGATTAACACTAAAACCTGAACAGCTTTCTGATGTACCTCCGGGAGCGATGGATGATGACGAGCTACGAGCGTGGTACAGATCGCTAGGATTTAGAAACCGTGTTGAGCAATTTGGAGATGTGCCGGAAGGATCTGGTCCGGGTAAAGCTGATTACATGATCCGTGAGCCAAAACCAATCCGAAGTTTTCAGGATTATAACAAGGCTATTGGTAAGGCTAGGCAGGACGGGGACGAGGATCTACTAAAGCGTTTGGTTGCAGAAAGAGACGAGGATTATCCGCCGAAGAAGAAGCAGAAAAAAGAGAAAGAACCGGAGAAAACTGCACGACAAATTGCTGCGGCTGCATCAGAGGGTACAGACCATCAAGTCGGAACGGTGACAAAAGGCCGAAGAGGAACCCTTTCAGGCGAGTTGGAAGAAGTTAGTGATTCTTTTGGTTTTGACGGTGGAGATAAAAACGCAAATTCTCCCTACCAACAAGCCCCGAATCTAACGCGGTATAATTCAGCGGCGACTCGTGCTGTCGTAAAGATGAAGAAGCCTAGTCAGAATATTTCTGGTGATGCTTTGCTCAACAGATTAGAGCTATCGGCTGGAGCTGAAGATCGTACTGGCATTCGGTCACTAATTAAGGAAATGGGTGGTTTAGATGACCCGAACTTTATTGGTGAAAGCGGTAAGGGTGCAACAATTACCTACGACCAATTTGTCCAACGGTTGACTGAATACGGTCCGAAACGAGCTGTAATTCGTTACTCACAACCAGAATACGCAAATCTACAGGAATTAAAATATACAGATGCCGAAGATTTTGCGGCACAAATGCCGACTGACCGCAGCGGGGAATTTGCTGGTGATTTTACTTTAACACCTACCTTTGCACCGTCTTTTGGTGCTGACAGCGGGTCGGGGCTCACTCTACCTCTTCACCGATTTGCTAATCTGCATGTCCACAACAAAAATATAAAAACAAAAACAAAGTTTGGTGAACAAACGCGAGCTTCAACAAGTCATGGTCACTACACTGACATGACGGGTGAAATTGAAAATGTGTTTGATGGTGTTAATCCAAGGGACACTCAAATTATAGCTCACAGTCGCGGTGGTCTTTATACAATGCAAAACTCTTCCGTTGCTTCTGATAATGGTCACTTAACTGTAGGCTTTGATGAGTTCCAAATCGATGGGATGAGCAAACAGAGCAAACTTAAAGCAGAAGCAAATCCACAAAGAGTGCTGAAAGAAAAATCTCGATTAAAAACAAAACTAGCTGATAACCAAAACAAAGCTACAGAAATGGGAAACTCGGCTCTTGAACGATTTGGCGGGGGCGATATTAAGACCGCCATGAACAGTGATGATCCTTTTGTAAAAGACTTTGCTACTATCTTTAGATATTACGAAACTGATGGTGGAGCTGATGGGGAAAAAATTTCCGATATGTTGGCGATGGATGCTTTTATCGACGATCTGGGTAAACCGGGACAGGGTCTTCCTACCAATCCTTATTCCAATCAAGTAGCTGCTCGTGAGTTTTGGGAGAAAAACTTCCATTCTTTCTTTAATAAGCCGGAATATGATCCGTCCAACCCACAATTTATAGCCAAGTATGTACAGAGCAAAGAAGGTCAAGAGGCTTTTGAATCTTATATTAATGGATCTTTTGCAGCTTTACGAGACAAGGGGAATTTTGGTGGGTACACAACATTTGGAAAACGACTCGCAGAGTATGGGAGGAAATACCAGCAGAATCCGAACGATCCGACTGCTCGAGATGTAATAGAATCCATGTCCAGAATCATAGCCGACGAATCAACAAAAACAAATCGTTTCAAAAACGCGGCTTTTGAAAACGGGTTTACCGATGAGTTGACGGAAGCGGGAATGGAATATGCAAATGCTGCAAGCGAGCTTGAAATTCTAGAAGGTAGTGATACAGGATTTTATAGCAAAAACATTATTGATCGACAGTTTGTTGAAACGGCAGAAAAATATGGTCCTGTTATCACAGAAATACAAGATCTCCGGAACAGTAGCAGAAATCTAGACAATATTATGAAAAGCCAAGGGGATAACCGTATAAAGATGCTGAACGAAAAAGCTAGAGACTTTTCGTCTTATGCTTCCAGCATGTCTAGAATAGATAGAAATTTTGCTAAAACCAATAAAGAAAACCTCAAAGATCTAGGTCGGCTTCGAGAAGAAATAAGAAAACTAGAACAGCAAAGCAGAGGTGCTGGTCCGAGCCTCTTAAACTCCAAAGCAAGTGAGTTTCTTTCTTATTTAGAAAGGGGTCTTGAAAGAGGCACAGAGGTCGGTGGTTTACACCAGAGCGATGGTGGGGGGATGTCATTCTTCGATATGACCTACGATTTAGAGCAGGGCAATGATCACATCTTGTCGCTTTTTCTAGACGGAGATTTTAGCACATTGCGTGGAGTAGCACAGGTAGGAGAAAAAAACTTAGATATTCCTGCGTCAGATTTACAGATAAAAGAGTATCGTGGTGGGCAAGTAGTATTACAAAGTGCGTCTGACAACAACCGAATCTTCGCAATTTCGGACAAGAAAGAACTCGAACAACAACGTGAGTTATTTGAAAGAGTACAGTTTAGACTTCGTCAGTTGTTGGGTACAGATTCTGAAAAACTTTCTGAAGCTTTTCAGGCAAACAAAAAATTACCTAACGAACAACAATCGCTTGCAGAATTAAAAACAGAAAAAGGTAGACTCTACGACACGCAAGACGAACTTATAAAAAGAACAGAGGCAGACGATCCTGAGTTTTCAGAAGACTTGGTGCGTCAACTTGATAGAAATTATAATGCTATATACGACTTGCCGTATGAATCGGTGAAAGATTCTATTAGGCAAGTAGTTCAAGGTGATCTGGCAAATCAGTTTGATGGGTATTTGATGCAGCACATGACTCCTCAATCAGTAAAACTGTCAGCAGATGAGTTAATGAGTCCAGACAACCCTTCATTTGGTGTACCGAAATTTATTACAATACCCACTGCCAACAAAACAATGAAGACACGGGGCAAAACCCTAGATGATCCCGGAGGTTTTGCGTATCAAGATTCTGGTCGAGATGAAGCAATCAAACAATTTATTGAAGACAACCCAGATCTTGTTGAAGTAAGAAAAGATCTAAAAAACACCGCAACACGACAGAACGACGGTTTATCTACAGAAAATCAAAATAAAGATGTTGTTCTAGAGATTAAGGACGACGTTAGACGCAAGTTTGCCGTGGCGTTTGCTGAAGCAAACAACGCCTTATTGGAAAAGTACACACAAGAAGCTGTCTCGGCAAATGCTGCTTCTGTCGCAGATTACATAGCACAATTTAACCCTAAAGAACTTGCAGAAATTTTGCGTGAAGACGCGATGCGTATCTACAAAAAGAATAATATCGATGACGAAACCTATGTTCGTTACGCAAAAGGTGGGGAAGTTAACCTCCATAAAGGGATTGGCGGAATGGCTAGGGAGGTGTTATAAGGAAACATGTCTCAAACAGGTGATAGAAATATAGGTGGTATGGTTGACCCAGCCATGGGTGCGGGGGGACCTGCTGTTCCATCAGAAGAAGACATTCTTATTGAAGTAGAGGGTCAGGCTCCGGGTCTTGTAGATGAAACACTGCAAGAGATGATTGTTCAGATGAACGAGGACGGTAGTGCCGAACTTGTTGATCCAAATCAACAAGGGGAAGAAGTTCTTACAGAGGAGTACAGTCACACAGCGAACTTAGCAGAAATACTAAGCGACGCTGTTCTTGGCGAAATATCTTCTGATATACTATCCAAAATCGAAGAAGATATAGACTCTCGGGGTGAGTGGGAGGATGCGCTTGCCAAGGGACTGAATCTGCTAGGTATCAACTACGAAGAGCGCGACGAACCGTTTGCTGGTGCAAGTGGTGTAACGCATCCGTTGATTTCTGAATCTGTCACACAATTCCAAGCACAAGCGTATAAAGAAATGTTACCTGCGGGCGGTCCGATTCGGACTGCCGTTGTCGGCATGGAGTCTCCTGAAACGTTGGCGCAAGCCACTCGTGTCAAAAACTTCATGAACTACTATGTGACAGAGATAATGGAAGAATACGATCCTGACATGGATCAAATGCTTTTCTATCTACCGCTGTCTGGTTCAACATTTAAAAAAGTTTATTTCGATCCGTCACGTCAACGAGCCATATCGAAGTTTATTCCAGCAGAAGATCTGGTTGTAAACTACTCTGCCTCTGACCTTCAGACTGCTGAACGTGTGACTCACGTTACAGAAATGTCAGAAAACGACATTATCAAGATGCAGATGGCTACAGTTTATCGTGACGTTGATATATCGCGTAATTACGACGGTGAGGATGGCGAAGTAAAAGAAAAAATAAACGAGATACAAGGCATTCGTCCCACTGGCGATGATGACATGTATACGATTTATGAGTGCCATACTTATCTTGATCTCGAGGGTTTTGAAGACACAGATATTCAAGGCGAGCAAACAGGGTTGAAGCTGCCGTATATTGTTTCAATAGACAAGAACAGCGGCGAGGTTCTGTCCATCATTCGTAACTGGGACGAAGAAGATCCGCTTCGTAAGGCCATGCAGTATTTTGTGCACTACAAGTTTTTGCCGGGTCTTGGTTTCTACGGTTTTGGTCTAGTCCACATGATCGGTGGTTTGTCTCGTGCAGCAACATCTATACTGCGTCAGTTGATCGATGCGGGTACGCTGTCGAATCTACCTGCTGGGTTCAAATCCCGTGGCACTCGGATCAAAAACGATGACGAACCCATACAACCCGGCGAGTTTCGTGACATCGATGCACCCGGTGGTGATGTGCGTAGCTCGTTTTTACCGTTACCATATAAGGAGCCGTCAGGCACACTGGCACAACTTCTTGGTGTGCTTGTTGAGTCAGGTCGCCGCTACGCCTCGATTGCTGATGCAAACATACAAGACGTAAATCAACAGATGCCTGTAGGCACAACTGTTGCGTTGTTGGAACGTGGCTCACGGGTCATGAGTGCTATCCACAAGCGGATGCACTACGCTCAGAAGAAAGAGTTCCGTTTACTTGCTGAAATTATATCAGACACAATAGACGCATACCCATACGCACAAAGTGTACCCGCCGAGATTCTGCCGCAGGACTTTGATAGTCGGATTGATGTACTCCCAATCAGCGATCCAAATATCTTTTCCATGGCACAGCGCATGTCCTTGGCCCAGACGCAACTTCAGCTTGCACAGAGCAACCCTGAAGTTCACAACCTTCGGGAGGCATATCGCCGGATGTACGAGGCTCTAGAAGTCAAGAACATCGACGCGATACTGAAGCCCGAACCACAAGCGCAACCCATGGATCCTGCGGCAGAACACGCGGCACTTCTGAAAGGCGAACCTATTCAAGCGTTCCCGGGTCAAAACCACGACGCTCACATTGCAGCTCACACACAGTTTATGGCAATGCCGTTGATTAAAAACAATCCATTGGTGTTTTCATTTACACTCGGGAATATTCAGGAACGTATATCGTTGAAAGCTACAGAAGAAGTACAGATGATGTTGCAACAACAGATGCAAGAATTTGTACAACAACAAGTGGCTGCTGGTATGCCGCCTGAAATGATACAACCGCCACAAATGGGCGAGGAACAAATACAGGCAATGATCTCTGCAAAAGTAGCTGAGATAACTGTAGATCTTGCCCCGGCTCTGATGCCTGAAGATCCACAAGATCCGTTAGTTGGCATCCGTCAGGCTGAAGTACAGATTGCTGCCGCAGATCAACAACGTAAATCACAGAAAGACCAAGTTGAGGCTATGCTTGATCAGGCAAAAATGGTGCAACAGGCACAGCAAGCACAAGAGCGTTTGCAAACTACAAAAGACATTGCTGAAGACCGTGCGGCGGTCAACAGAGAACGTATCGAAACCCAAGAAGACATTGCGGTTATGCGAGAAATGGGCAAACGATGAGAAATGCGAAAAACAAACGCACCTTAAACAAGGTCATCAAAGCTCTCAACAAGGCTTCAAAAACACATGCTCGCCAAGCAAAAACTCTTAAAAAAGTTGTTCGGTCTACTAAACGCAGGAGAAAAGCATGACTTCTGTTTGGGCTGGTCGCTGGGGTAAATACCACAAAATTAAAAGAAAAATGCACGAGTGGCACGATAAAGGTGTCCCCGTAGAAGAAATCAAAAAAAGAGTACGGACTATGACTGATAACAAACCTGCAAAATTACGAGTTGTTGAAAGCTGATGGATTTAGTAGAGGCATGGAACGAGCTAAGTTATTTTGACGGTGTGCTTTTTACCGTTTGGTTAGGTATTCTGTATATCGGTAAGAAGAAAATCGATAAGTGGTTAGACTAAATGGCAAACAAAGAATTAGAAAAGGGCAGTAGATACGAAGTCCATGATTTAGACGGCGACGGAATCGTCACAGATGAGGAGATTGCCCGCGAAAAAGAAATGGTTGAGTTGGAACTGCGAGAGGAAAAAGCAGATGCACAACAGCGGATGGCTTGGGTTTCTATGGCGAGTATGCTTGTTTTTACAACAGTGTTGTTTTTACCTGTGGTTCCTACCACTCGTGTCGATGCTCTCGCTGATCTCCTTGGCCTTTTCTACATCGCTCAAGCTGGGGTTGTTGGTGCGTACATGGGTGTTACGGCTTACATGAGTAGGAAATGATGCTTAGTGTAATAGGTTCTCTAATTGGTTTTGCCAGCAGCACCGCACCTGCAATCGCTGACCATTTCAAAGAAAAAGGTAATCAGAAGTTCGAACTCGAAAAAATGAAGTTCGCAGCAGAACTACGCAAAGACGGTTACGATTTTGAACTCAAGGCTTTTGAAGCACAAGCGTCTGACAAAGAGCATGAACGCTTGATGCAACATGACATCAGTATAAATCAAGGCACTGGGTTTATCTCAGCTCTGCAAAAATCTGTTCGTCCGGTAATTACATACTGCTTCTTTGGCTTGTTTCTAGCAATCGAGATTACGTTGTTACGCGAAGCACTGAACAGTGGAATGAGCGTGGCGGAGTCACTAAACGTGCTGTGGGACGAAGACACGAAAGCAATATTTGCTGCGATTATCAGTTTCTGGTTTGGATCACGAGCGATAGACAAAGCCCGAGGTAGATAAAATGTTGTTTGCACGATTGATAGGGGCTGCGCTTGGGATTTTTATCATAGCAGTTTCATTGATTTTTTACGACATGGCTGTAGCGACGTTTGATTGGATGTATTTATGCGCCGGGATTTGTTGACTATTTTGCACGAATATTATTAATATCAGGTAAGTTTTTAAGGAGAGTATCATGTCTCAAATTCGTCGCCGCCCATCTCGGCCTTTTCGTCGTCCCGGCAGGAGGCTTGGTTTCAAGACATCCATGCTTAAAGGGGGTTCTGGTTTTATGGGAGCAACCGAGGGTTTAGCGAAAGGCATTAGGAACCGTCGTCCCGGTAATGTTGGTCGCCCGCGTCCGGGTGTGCGAAAGCCGGGTGTGCGTCCCGGTAATGTTGGTCGCCCGCGTCCGGGTGTGATGAAAAAAGCAACATCTATGATGGGAGCAATGGGTTCAGGCGGTAATCCTTTTGGTGGACAAATGTTCGCAGAGGGTGGCGAAGCTAAAAAGTATCCTAACAAAGGTTTGGAAGCACTAGCAAAAGAAGCTCCTGAAGTTGTAAAACGGATGGGCTACAAGAACGGCGGCATGGTGGCAAGCTGCCCGCACCGTGGCGAAATACAGGGTGTAGGTAACGTGGACGTTGTTGATGGAAAACCACGCGGCACAAAATTTGTAGGCACTCGTTAAGTGATATCACTTGAGCTGCTGACAAAATACAAACGTAATCTCGATAGACGGACTGAGGATCTGTCGGTTGCGATTACTAGCGGTAATGTCAAGGATTTGGAGCAATACCGCGCAATTGTAGGCGAAATACAAGGACTTTCGTTTGCTATCGAGGAGTTACAGTCCTTGCTTAAAGGTTATGACGAAGATGCAGAAGAAACTGTTAGTACCTGATTATGTAGTCGCTCAACAACAAGCAAAAAAACAAGCCGAAACCAAGCCCATAAAAGAAAGAGTCCCACAACCTACGGGTTGGCGTGTTCTGGTTATGCCGTACAAAGGCCGTGAAAAAACGGTTGGTGGCGTGTATATGCCTGATGAAACTCGTGATCGTGAGTCGGTTGCGACGGTTGTTGCTTATGTTGTTAAAGTTGGGCCGCTGGCATACAAAGACCCTGATAAATTTGGGGAGGATTGTGAGCCGTGGTGTAAAGAAGGGGATTGGGTATGTATCGGTAGATACGCCGGATCCAGATTTAAGTTGGAAGGTGGCGAGGTGAGGATAATCAATGACGACGAAGTCATTGCTACGATTGTCGATCCGGAAGACATTATTTTTTAACCATGGGAGAAAGCCATGCAAAGCGAAACAGAAGAAACCATCATTGAAATAGAAGACGAGCAAGTCGAAGACAAAGAGTCTGAACAGCCCGAACAAGAAAAAGAAGAACCTCGTGTTGCGTTACAGGAACCAGATGATCCTGAACCACAGCCGGAGGAAACAGAATCTGAAACAACAGATTCTGACGGTGATGAATTAGAAAGTTATTCCGAAGGTGTTCAACGGCGTATTCGTAAACTCACGGCAAAATACCGTGAAGAAGAGCGTCAGCGTCAAGCAGCAGTTGAATACGCTGAAAACGTACAGAAACGAAACTCTGAACTAGAAGCCAAGTTGAAAGAACGTGAAGGTGATTATGTAGGAGAGTTCGGTACTCGTGTAGAGCGTGAGATGGAGGCAGCAAAAGCTGCTTACAAACAAGCTCACGATGAGGGTGATCCGGATGCTCTTTTTGAAGCACAACAGCGTATAAGCAAACTGGCTTTGGAACAGGCTCGATACGAAGAAGCAAAAGTTGAAGTAGAACGCAACAATGCTGAGACAAACGAGCAACCTGTTCAGCCGCAACAAGCACCACAGCAACAAGCACCACGGCAACCTGACGCAAAAGCCCAAGATTGGGCTGAAAGAAACACTTGGTTTGGTGAAAATGAGTCGATGACATACGCTGCGTTTGGCATCCATCGACGGCTCGTGGAAGAGGAAGGGTTTGACCCAACTTCAGATGACTACTATAGTGAATTAGACAAACGGATTCGTGCTGATTTCCCTGATAAGTTTGAAGCACCGAAAGAGAAGACAAGAGCCAGAGTCGCCTCTGCTGATTCATCTTCTTCCCGTTCGACAAAAAAGGGGCGCAGAACGGTCAAGCTTACCGATTCACAGGTAGCAATTGCTAAGAAACTTGGCGTTCCACTTGAAGAATACGCAAAGTATGTGAAGGAGTAAGATATGACTGAGTCTAAAAAACGTACACCTCGTGAGACGCAAACACGCGAAAAAACTGCGCGACGGAAACCTTGGGCTCCGCCCAGTATGCTAGAAGCTCCACCCGCACCCGAAGGTTTTGTACACCGTTGGGTCCGGACCGCCATTCGAGGTGAGGACGATAAGACCAATCTACACGCAAGATTGCGCGAAGGTTGGGAACCCGTCCGGGCTGATGAGTATCCTGATTTCGAAGCTCCGACCATTGAGGATGGTAAATACCAAGGCGTGATTGGCAACGGTGGGTTGATTCTTTGCCGTATGCCTCTCGAAACGGTTGATGAAAGAACTGAGTATTTTCGGGACCAGACCCGCAATCAAATGAAAGCCGTTGATGAAAACCTGATGAGGGAACAACATCCCTCAATGCCTATCACAAGTGACAGGCAATCTCGTGTAACCTTTGGGGGCGACAAAGAATAGTTGCTCCCTAGATTGGAGTAAATACAATGGCTAATACCAATGTAGCTTTCGGTCTGAAGCCTATTGGTGTTGTGGGCACTGCCCCCAACAGCACAGGTCTGACCGAATATCGTATTGCTTCCAATAACTCTAACGCGATTTATCAGGGCTCTCCGGTCATTCCGCTGTCTACAGGGTTTATTGACATTGTGGGCGGGGCTGACGGCGGTTCTGTAGGTCTTCTAGGAGTTTTTGGTGGCTGTGAGTACGTCTCTTCCACAACTGGCGAAACAGTTTTTTCAAACTTTTTCCCCGGCTCTGGCGTAGATACGGCTCAACCTGTCAAAGCATTTGTCTATGACAACCCAATGCAAACTTTTATCATCGCTTCAGATGCAAGTTTGACAAATGAAGCAACAGCCCGTGCTGCTACTTTCGCAAATGCGGATTTTTCTGACGGTGCTGCTGGTTCAACTTCCACTGGCCTGTCTTCAGGGAAGCTTGCTGTTTCTACTATTGCAGACACTGCTGCTCATCATCTTCGGATTATGGGCATATTGGATGATGTAGAAAACTCAGACTTCAGTGCAGCGGGTATTCCACTAATCGTTAGACTGAATAACAGCTTCAACTCACCGAATGGTGGTATTGCTGCTGGTACTCCGTCTACTACTGGCGTATAAGGAGTTAGTTAGATATGGCTATTTCTCGCTCTCAATTAGCAAAAGAGCTGGAGCCCGGTCTGAACGCTCTGTTCGGAATGGAATACTCCCGCTACGAAAACCAACACGCGGAAATCTTCGACACCGAGACATCGGATCGTGCGTTCGAAGAAGAAGTGATGCTCTCCGGCTTCGGAGCTGCTCCCACCAAATCTGAAGGTGGCAGCATTGCGTTTGACGACGCTCAAGAGGCATACACTTCACGCTACAACCACGAAACAGTGGCTCTTGGCTTCTCCATCACGGAAGAAGCTGTAGAGGACAATCTCTATGATCGTCTTTCTTCGCGCTACACTCGTGCGTTGGCTCGCGCTATGGCTCACACTAAACAGGTCAAAGCTGCTGCAATTCTTAACAATGCTTTCAACTCGTCTTTCAAAGGCGGCGACGGCAAAGAGTTGTGTGCAACTGATCATCCTCTAACCAATGGCGGCACGTTTGCCAACGAACCAAGCACTCCTGCTGACTTGAACGAAACTTCCTTGGAAGACGCTCTGATCAGCATTGCAGGGTTCACTGACGAACGTGGTCTTATCATTGCGCTTAAAGGTCAGAAACTGATTATCCCACGTCAGCTTCAGTTTGTTGCTGAACGTTTGATGGTTTCTAACCTTCGCGTTGGTACTGCCGACAACGATACAAACGCTATCCGTAGCATGGGTCTGTTGCCCGAAGGTTATGTGGTCAATGACTACCTGACTGATACTGATGCGTTCTTTATCAAAACCGATGCTCCGAACGGTTTGAAACACTTCGAGCGTCTGGCGATGTCCACTAACATGGAGCCAGACTTTGACACAGGTAACATGCGTTACAAAGCCCGTGAGCGTTACAGCTTTGGCTTCAGTGACCCACGTTGTGTGTTTGGTTCACCGGGTGCGTAAGTAACTCGTTGAATACACTTTTGGAAAGGGCAGGATTATTCCTGCCCTTTCTTTTTGTAAAAAACTCAGATAAGATTGACTATTCCTGACGATCACATGGGGTGATCGACGTAGCCCTGACAGGAGATTAAAATGGGACAAACTACTTTTTCAGGTCCGGTTCGTTCAGAACGCGGATTTACAGCAGTCGGATCGAACGCTGTTGTAAACATTACTGTCGAAACTACTTTGACATACGCAGATCATGTAGGACGCATTATTGAAATCAATGATGCAGACGGTGCAGTTACTCTTCCAAGTATCACTGCTGCCACTATCGGTGCAAAGTACACATTCTTTGTCGGTACGGATGCAAGTGATTTAGATATCAAAACAGACGGAACAGATAAATTTGTTGGTTCACTTTCCGTAGCAGGAACTACAACAAAAGCTTTTGCTCCGGCTGCTTCTAATGACGTTATTTCAATGAATGGCGGCACTACTGGTGGCGATGCAGGATCGTATGTTGAGGCTACTGCACTCGCTACGGCTGAGTATCTGGTTCAAGGTGTTTTAGTTGGTTCAGGATCTGTAGCTACTCCTTTCGCTGATTCGTAAGATAGGAGACTGTAATGTCTGGTTCTGATGTAAAAACCACCCGCGTTACAGCAACAGGGGCAGCGTCCATTGGACGTTGTCGCCTGATGCAAGTTCTCGTTACTACTAGTGGCTCTGGAACACCCGAGTTGAAGCTGACAGATGGCACAAACTCTGGTGAAACAAAGCTACACGTTGATCTTCAAACAGGTGAGACAGACACTATTTCTGTCCCTGCACAGGGGATCTTGTTCGAGACAGACATAAACGTACATACGGTAGACGATATTACGTCTGTCGTATTCTTTACTGTCTAGAAACTGTTATGGCGAGAAAGCCGACAAAGATGCCGAAACGCAACAAGCGTAATTTCCGTCCCACTAAAAGTGGGGCGGGAATGACGAAAAAGGGCGTGGCTGCATATCGTCGTATGAATCCCGGTAGTAAGCTGAAAACAGCAGTAACGGGTAAGGTTAAGAAGGGCAGCGCAGCGGCAAAACGTAGAAAGTCTTTCTGCGCTCGCTCTGCTGGTCAGATGAAGAAGTTTCCAAAAGCTGCTAAGAATCCTAATAGCAGATTGAGACAGGCTAGAAGACGGTGGAAGTGCTAGTGGAAAAGTATCTTGTGAACGTTTGCGTGACCGTTGGTCTAGCTGTTCTTGGCTGGATAACTTTGACACTGATCGAAGTGGATAAGAAAACTGCTGAGATCGCTGTAAAAGTTGAAGCAAATAATGCTATGATTACTCCAATATGGGAGAATTTTATTTCTGAGGTTAAAAATGGCAATATCCAGAAGTCAGATGCCACAACAGATCAAGAAAGCACCGGGCAAACGGAAGTGGTCAGCGGCTCGGAAGCGGAAGATCAATTGCAAGAAACCTCGCGGTTTTTCGGAGCGAGCGCACTGCGCTAGTAGAAAGAAGAGGAAACGGTAATGTCTAAAAAAGATGCTTGTTATCATAAGGTTAAGGCGCGATACAAAGTATTCCCGAGCGCGTATGCGAGTGGGGCCATTGCAAAATGCCGAAAAGTTGGTGCAAAAAACTGGGGTAACAAGGCACAGAAAAAGGCCAAAGGCGGCTTAGTAACCAAGAAGAAATTTTCTAACGGTCAAAAGTATAAGTACCGTACAACCAAGATTTATTGAGATGCCCAGTGTCAGAAAAACTAAGAAAGGTCTTGCCCTCAAAAGATGGTTCAAAGAGGATTGGAAAGATGTTCGCACCGGGAAGAAATGTGGGCGTCGCAAGGGTGAAAAACGGGGTACTCCATATTGTCGCCCCTCGAAAAGGGTTTCGTCTAAAACACCCAAAACAACAAAAGAAATGACTGCCGCTGAAAAGCGTAGCAGAGTCAGACAAAAGAAACGGTTGGGTCAACCAGCGGGTAAACCTAGAAGAGTACAGTCGTTGCGAAGGAGAAAGAAACGATGATGAGACGCATGAAAAGCAAAGGCATGAAGAAGGGCGGAATGATGAAGTCCAAAGGATACCGTAAGGGCGGAATGGTCAAGTCCAAGGGGTATCGTAAGGGTGGAGCAGTGAAGAAGAAACCTGCTATGTCACTCGCTCAAATTAGAGCAGCAGCCAAGAAAAAAGGTTATAAGCTCGTAAAAGCCTAATGCCGTATCTTCAAAGCAACATCCCACACTTTAAGTGTTGGGTGCGCCGTGAATATACGCACAATCATGAAAAGTATCATGGGGAGTTTCTTCATGCTATGGCGGTAGCTGTTACCACGATGCCATGCAGATCCCTTAGTTTTCAGGTTATATTTACAGGCATAAACCCCGAGGGTTCTGAGGAGGACAACGTCTACGGGGGAGCGATGTGGGCTAGGATGCCTATAACAGCTCTTGTTGCAGACGAACCCTTTGAGGAATGGCCTCTACCTATGGCTACACATGATGCACAGCCATGGGATTGTTCTTCACATACTCACGCCGTTTACGTTCTAGATAGAGCCACGCCATGTCCATGGTTGGCAAAAATAGACGGTGAAATGTACCCCGCTAAATATTTGTTTACTGTTGATTACACAGAAAACGAAATCGCAGATGACCCGGCACAGCACAAACAAAGTCATGTTTTACATCTACTTGATGCTGGTGAGTGGACCGGAAATGTAGTGGCATTACCAAATAATCGTGTTAGAGTAACTCATCCAGCATGGTTTGAGACAGGAGAAGGTGCTCCAGACTTCAAGCCATCTGCACACATACATTACTCAAAAAGTGATTTGGACTACACACTGGATGTCAATCGAGTATTTGACAACATCTATAACGAGGAAGATTAATGGCGACTTCAAACTCAAGGGACTTTTCTCTCGATGTAGCGGATCTTATTGAAGAAGCATACGAACGCTGCGGTATGATAGCCAAGACGGGGTACGATGCAAAAACAGCTCGTCGCTCTCTGAATCTTCTTTTTGCAGATTGGGCAAATAGGGGCATTAATCACTGGACTGTAACTGTGGGCACACAAGCTCTTACACAAGGAACGGCTGTTTATACTCAAAGTGCTGCTGTTATTGATGTCTTAGAAGTAAATCTATTTCGAGACAACACTGCAATTCAAATGACTCGCCTGTCGAGGGCGGAGTATATGGCTATTCCTGATAAGACAACACAAGGTAGGCCGTCGTCTTACTACTTTGACAAACAAATTCAACCTCAGTTTGAAGTCTGGCCCGTGCCCGAAAACAGCACAGATAGAATTGATTTTACATTTTTGAACCGCATTCAGGATGCAGATGCTTCTGTTAATGATGTTGATGCGCCTTTCCGGTTTCTGCCGTGCATGGCTGCTGGGTTAGCGTATTACATAGCTATCAAAAAAGCACCGGATCGTGTGCAGATGTTGAAGACAATTTATGAAGAAGAGTTCCAACGTGCATCTGATGAAGACCAAGATCGTGTTCCTGTAACTCTTACTCCGAGTTTACGTTATCTGAGAGTTAACTAATGCCTAGATATGCGTCAGGATCGAAAGCGTATGGTATATCAGATAGATCTGGTAGACGGTATCGATTGCAATCTATGCGTAAAGAATGGAACGGTTTGGTTGTTGGCCCTGATGAATACGAAGAAAAACACCCACAACTAACGCCGCCGCGACATGTGACAGATCCACAGGCAATACGAGATCCACGTCCGGATTCTCATGTGGACACATATTTTGGTTTCAAACCAGTGGGCGGTTTGAATCTTGAGGCTACCGGGGTGATTGGAAAAGTAACGGTGACAACATCATGAGTTTTACATTTGCAGAATTAAAAACAGCGATTCAAGACTACACGGAAAACTCTGAGACAACTTTCGTAAATAATCTGTCTTTGTTTATTAAGAACGCCGAACAGCGCATACATGAGTCTGTTCAGCTTGAGTTTTTCCGTAGAAATGTAACTACAAACATGACTATCGGGCAACGTTTCGTTGCTATGCCGAACGATTACTTAGCCTCATATTCTATGTCGATAACCAACGCTGGATCGAAGATTTTCTTAGACAACAAAGACGTAAATTACTTAGAGGACTTTACACCGAACTCTAGCACCACGGGCACTCCTCGATATTATGCTGCATTTAGTTCATCAGACTTTATAGTCGCTCCAACTCCAGATGCGGCGTATCAAGTAGAGCTGCACTATTTTTATCGTCCCACTAGTCTAACTGCTGGAGCAGATTCTGGTACGACTTGGTTGAGTTCAAATGCACCGTTCGCCATGTTGTATGGATCGTTAATCGAAGCGTACACTTTCATGAAGGGTGAAGCGGATATTCTTCAGAACTACGACCAAAAGTTTATGCAAGCTCTTTCTCGACTGAAAGATTTGGGTGAAGCCAAACAAACAGGCGATGCGTATAGAGAAGGGTTACTAACGAGGCCGAAAACATAATGTTTGAATTAGGATTAAATCTACCGAAAGAGCCGATTGTAGAAGTGCTGACAACAGAAAATCGTGGTTTTACCGTGGAAGAAATAGCAGATAGGTGCTTAAAAAAAATTATTGCTGTTTCAGACAACGCACCCCCTGAAATACGAGATCAAGCAGTGGCTTTCAAGGAAGCAATACGTCCGTTGTTAATTTTCTATATGAAAGAAGTGGTTAACAGTGACAGAACAACAGTATATAATATTATCCGTGAAGCAGGACATCCTGAAGTAGCGGAGTTTGTTAGGAGACTATAATGGCTATTGTACAAGCAATGTGCACCTCTTTCAAAAAAGAACTGATGGAAGCGAAGCACAATTTTTTAGCAAGCGGCGGAGATACTTTTAGAATCGCGCTCTACACGAGTTCTGCTTCTTTGGGTGCGGCTACTCCCGCCTATACAACATCAGGCGAAACTAGTGGGCAGGGCTATACGGCAAAAGGTGAGGTTTTAACTAATATTAGTCCTACTAGTACTGGTACTACTGCTTTTGCTGACTTTGATGATAGAAACTTTCCGTCTTCATCGATCACAGCAAACGGTGCGTTAATTTTTAACGATAGTGCGTCAGGTGATCCAGCCGTCGCAGTTTTAGCTTTTGGTGGCGACAAGACATCTACCAACGGTGATTTTACAATTGTTTTTCCGACTGCGGACGCTAGTAACGCGATTATTCGAATCGCATAGGGGGTCAATGTGGCGATCCCTGTTTTAAAAGATCGTGTAAAAGAAACCACCACTACAACTGGCACGGGCACAATAACACTTGCAGGGGCTGAAACAGGTTTTCAATCTTTTTCTGTTGTAGGTGATGGAAGCACCACATATTACTGCATTACAGACG
>VTLG01000974.1_pt1 | contig 22970 bp, 25 predicted proteins | sample 4694571 | NCBI WGS metagenome assembly VTLG01 (sample SAMN12604809, study PRJNA352737) | marine metagenome | biome: ENVO:00000447; feature: ENVO:00000209|ENVO:00000569|ENVO:01000036; material: ENVO:00002151; isolation source: viral sequences binned using virsorter ...
ACATTGCTTCCTGATATTGTGAAAGCAGTTGTAGAAACTCCATCTAAAAATACTTTTACGTGTGTGCTATCTATAAAACTAAATGTTATAGCAAACGTACTTGTGTTTCCGTCAGCAGTATAGCTGACACGTGCATTAAACGACATATATTATTTTTCCTATTTACTAAATTGATACAATTCATCTAAATCAGTAGGTTTTATTTCTAAACCTAACTTTAATTTATTTGAATTATTATTTACCGAATTAATTGAATTTAACAAAGTAAACTTACCAGTATCATCTTTAGTACTGGTAAAAGTTTTAGCTTCTTTTATTATTTGTTCTTCAACTGCTGTATGGTAATCTTTAATTATACTTCTTAATAATTTAGCCCTACCACCAATATCTCTATTTAATTTATCAATGTTTCTAGGGTCACTAAGTTGTTTGTATTGATTTGAATTGATTGCTTCTAATAATGCTTTATTCAAAGATTTATTACCAATTCTTATTTTTCTTAATAACTCTTGTTGTCTATTATAAGCAGTCTGACCTTTACTATTTGTAAACAATCGTAAATCAATATCACCTCTAAGAGTTTCTTTCATACTTGGAAAGTTAATACCAAGTCTTAATACTTCTTCTAATACAGGGTCTGTTGTTTGTTTGTTTAAAGTAAATGGATTAAACATACCATTAATTAATCTTTCAGTTTCAGTGCCTTGTATTTTCAAAGCATTACCTCTGAAGTCATATCTAAATTCTATTTCTGCTGTACCAGTTCTTCTTTTAACTTCATCAAAGATACTCTCTGTATCTCTGTAAAATGGGTCATTAATAAATTTTGTATAAATATTAGGAACAAAAGAACCAACTTTACTTCTAGCATATCTATCAACTTTGTTAGGGTCATCACTCGTGATTACTTCCATAAAATCAGCTAGACCTTTTAAATAAGTTTTACTTGCTAAGTTTCTAGTTATTGCTGAAAATCCTGCTGATAGACTATTTGTAATTTTTGTAGTTGGATTTATATAATCGCTTACATCACCACCCATTCTGTAAGTGTGTAATAAAATATTACTACCAACTCTTTCTATTTCTTCTTCTGTTAATTTATCATAGAAAGCGTGATAGTCAGCTACCATACCAAAGAAAGCACCAAAAGGGTCAAATCTTCCAAACTCTCTGTATTTATATGTCTGACTTTCTTCATCAAAATATCTGTATGCGTAAGGCACTCTACCAGTTGAACGTCTTAAATCTCTGAACTCTTTTGACTTAGAAAGTTTCTCTCCTGATAATTGACCTTGTACTCCTGTAATATGTCCATTTCTATATAAGTATGAAGCATATACCATTAAACTCATACCAAGAGCCATTTGTCCTCTAGCTTGTGCCATTTTCTCAGCACCATTTCTTCCAAAAAAATCGTCTCTTACTTCTCTCCTAATAAATCCTAACGGTGTTCTATCAACTACATTAAGCATTAAGTTTACTGGTGTTCTAGTAAATGGAAGTATTTGTTTTAATATTGGATATTCATTTGTAGTATCAGCTATTCTTTTAAAGATACCAGTGACTTGATTTGTATATGTACCTCTTTCAGCTTTTTCTAAAATATCAGATTTAGTTGCTCTACCAAAATCATCAAAGCCACTTTCAAAATGTTCTATAACAAATTGTTCAAACTCAGATATTGGTTTTCTAGTACGCCAATCAGTAGCAACAATTTTATCTTTGCTTAAACCATTTTTGATTGCACGTCTTATTCCATCTTTTTCTAACTCTGCTCTGTAAACTATTTGTTTTGCAAATTCATCTTCAGCATTTAAAAATCTGCTTGGTAATCTTATAACTTTACCAAGATTATTTATAAATTTACCAGATAAAGAACTATTATCTATAGTCTCAACACCCTCAACTAATTTTGTTTTTTGTATAGATTTTCTAGGTGTTTCTAATTTTGTTCTAGAAGTTAATATTGTATCTTCTTTTTTAAGTGCTAGTGCAGAATATTTTATACTATCTTTTAAATATCTACCCATACCTGCATACGTTGAAAGTGCAGGTTGAAATTCATTTCTAAGTGCATTTACCTTTTGAGGATTTTCTAACAGTTTAGTAGTTAATTGACTACCTATCATTTTTTCTAAAGGTCTTACAAACACATTCATTAGTGTTGAAGTGACGTTTATAATATGAGTTTTAGGATTAGATAGAAGTGCATTAATCCACACTTCATTCGCTATATCCCAAGTTCTATTATTTGATACAGCTTTAAATACTGTTGTTAAATCAGCGTCACCAGACGCACCAATTTTTTCTATAAATTTATCTATGTCACCACCATATTCATCAAACTCTTTTATAGTAGCGTCCATATCTTTTGCTACCTGAGTATCAAAACTTGTAGCTGATAATCTTTGAGTTCTAGCAACATCACTTCTAATACCTAACTTAGCTTCTCTCATTAATTTATATTTAGGTAAAAGAACTCTAGTTAATAATGTTTTTGCTTTAGGTTCTTTTGTAGAAATTCTAGCCATTCTTTTCATACTACTTTGTAGAAAAGTTAAATAACTATTTAATGCAACAACCTTTGCAGGTGCTTGTTTTACTACGTCTCTTAATTCTAATATATCAGTTTCTAATACACCACTTTTATTTTCATACATTTTTCTTGCTTGACGTTCTACCATTTCATCAGTCAAGACAATTTTCTTTTCTTTAATAAGTTTACTGTATGCTTTTTCAAAAGCGTCTAAAGAGAGAAGACCCTCTTTATCCATATTAACCATTTGTCTAATATTAAAATTAGTAGACAAATCTAAATCTTCTATTGCTTTGTTAAAGTCACCTACATTCTTAGTATTTTTTTGTGCGTCTTTGAAACCTAAGAATATACTATCTTCTAAATCTTTTTCTAAGTTTTTTACTACTTCTGTTTCTAATTTTTCAGGAAGTGGTTTATATTTATTTAAAACAATTTCTTCTTCTTTAATACTACTTAATGCTTTTTCGTCTTCTTCTAATTGTTTCTTATTAAATTTTTCATTGTTGGCTTGTGCCTTTTTATTTTTATACCATCTAAAAGCCCTGAAAGTTCCCTCTAATGCACCACCTAATCCTGCACCCTCTAGTGCATTTTTAAATCTTGCTTCATAGAAAGTATCATCTGGGTCTGAAGATAAATATTCAAACAAAGGATTATTTAAGTCAGGTGCTTGGTCTGTAATAATATCTACTAATCTACCAGTATTTTCATCAAACGCTTGGAAATCAGCTATACTTCCTCTTGCTACTGATTTAGCTAATTGACCTGTACCTGTTGTAGCTTTGACACCTTTTAATAATTTACCACCAGTAAACCAACCAGTAAGAAATTGTGATACTCCTTTAGTTAGATTACCTGCAATAGTATCTGGGTCTTTCTCAAAGTCAGGTAATTGTATTGCGTCTTGTTCACCTGCTTTTCCAAAGAGTGGGTCTTTTAATCCTCTTTCTTTAAATTCATCATAAGACACATACTCCATAAATCCATTCTCAGCTTCATCACCGAAAATAAATCCACCTATATTAGTCTTTTCTCCTAAAGTGTCACCTATTCCCTCAACTAGACCTATAGTTGCTTGGACACCGTCTCTTACTCCATCTACTGCACCTAGACTTATGTCTGTAAGTAAACCCCTTTTTTCACCAGATTGTGGTGTTTCCTTTTCTGGTAAGGTTTCAAAAAATGCGTTGATTTGCTCGTCAGTTGTTCCATCAGGAAACTGGTAAGTTTTATTCTGATACTTTTTATTTATTGGCATTATTCACTACCTACTTCAGCAACTAGCTGTTTATTGTTTTTTTCTTGTTTCTCTGCAATTCTGTCATATTCTTCCTGAGTTATAGCTTCAGGATTATCACGTTTAAATTTTCTTAATTTTGTACCTGTTAAATTTTCAGGAATTATTACAACTTCAGATAAATCTATTTTTAACTCAGGGTCTTCTATTACTGGGTTTCTTAATTCTTTTTTACTTTTTTTCTTTTCTTCTGGTTTTATTAATTGATTTTCATTTACAATTATAGGTGTATCATCAGTACCCTGTCCATCTATTGTGACTTCTCCACTTTGTGCAGTCTCACCCTCAAAAGTCACTCCATCTTGTGTTAGTAATTTAGATTTTGCTTTAGAATATTCTTTACTTATAAATTCTTCAAACGCTGTTTCTCTATCAATAGGTTTTGCATAATCTTCTACTTTATTATCCTTTAACCATTTTCTAGCTTTTAGTTCTAATTTTTCTCCTACTAATTCATCATAAGTAGCAATCTTAGAACTTTTGTTTCCTCTCTTTGCTATATCTTCTAAATCAGCTTTAAAATATACAAATTCATCTGAAGCCAATAAACCATCTTTACCTGTAAATTTATACGCTTTAACAGTATCTCTTGCTTTATAATAATAATTAGAAGTCATATTAGGAATATTATTTTTTAAATATTCTAATGCACCCTCAAAATCATTTGCTTTTAATTTTTTTCTAAATTCTTCTTCTACGTAAGGTTTAGTTTCACTACCAAAACCAACGTCTCTTTTATTATATGCGTCTCTTACTTTGTCTTGTTTATATCTACTAAAAGTTTTAAATCTTGGGTCTTTCTCTGCTTCAGTTAATGTTTCAAATTCATCAGCATAATCATCAGCTTCAAGGTCTTCTATTTCTCTTTTATTTTTCTTTTTTGTTATTAGTTCATTTTCTTCTTGTTGTATTCTGTCATCAATTTTTTCTCTAATTACATCTAAATCATCTTTGATAGATAAATTTTTGTCTAACGTATCTGTACCTAATTGAACATTTTTAGGAAGTTCTCTTAACAATTTTTCTGCAAATTCTAAATCACCAGTGTTAGTAGCATAATCTGTAAGTGCTTCTATAAAATATTCTCTTGCAGTAAGATTACCTAAACCATTTGCAGTTTTATCTTTTATAAATAATTCAATACCATCACCAATTTCAGACATTGATTTATTTGGGTCAAAGAAACCTTGAACACCCTCTTTAAATAATATTTTATAATCTTCTTTTATTTTACCCATTTGTGATTGAACGTGGGTATTAAATAAAGAATTTCTTGTTCCTGAAGTTTTAGTAAAGAAACCTTGTTCTAATTTTTCAGGACTAAATAAACCTAGATTATTTTCTTGTACGAATTTTGTTAGTTCATCATTATAAAATTTATCAAAAGCATTTGGGTCAGGATTTTCTAATACATTCATTTCTACATATTTTTGAGAAACAATACTTTTAAATTTTTGTGCTTTTGAATTTAAATCTAACTCTTGTAATTTTTGTATGTAGTATGGATTAGCTTCTTTTGGAATATTACCTTGTTCTACTTGTTTAGAAAACTTTGCCTTATTTTCGTTATAATCTTTTATCGCTTGTGCTTCATTTTCTTTTTTAACTTTTTCTTCTTTTTGAATTACTAAATCAGTTCCTGCACCTGCAACAAATCTATCTAAAGACTTTGTAAATATTTCTACTGTTGGGTCTACAGGTTTTGCTTCTGGTTTATAGAATAAATTAAAATCAGTAGAAAGAACTTTAGGTAATTCTGCTTGAAGATTTAATTCTGGTGTAGTTCTTTTCTTAGCCATTATATTCCAATACTCCCATCAGGATAAACTCGTTGTCCATAAATATTTGTAGTTGAACCACTGTTATTACCAAGATTAGGTTGGGAAGCGTCAGGATTTAATCCTCTAGCGTCTTTCATTGCTTGAACACCATAATAAGTATTAGCAACATTTAATGCACTAGATACAAATAATAAGTTTGGATTTGGTGGTTGAACATAAGTTGATTGTGCTTTCTGTCCAAATTGAATTGCTTCTAAATTTCTTTCAAATTGATTTACGTTTAACGCTAAGTTTCTTTGTAAAGCAGAATTATAATTACCCTCAGTTCGGTAATAATCTCTCATTAAACTCTCTTGTGAGCCAGATAAAGCTAATCCCTCTGAACCTGCAACAAATCTTGCTCTAGCTTTTTTAGACCTAATACTTGCTTCAAATCCTTTTTGAGAACTTTTAGCTATTTCTTGTCTAATTTTTAATTGTTCAGTTGCATATCTTCTAATAGCGTTTTGTCTTGCAATTTCATTCTGTCTTTTCTGTGCTTCATACTGGGCTTTTTGCTGTGCTTTCGCCTGTTGAAATTGTAATAAAGACGACCCTGCACTTGCTATTAAAAGTGCTGTTGTTGGTTCTACACACATATTTTTATAAACTCATAAAAGGGTTTTTGAGATACTCCATATTTAATTTTTCGTAAAAATTTAAATCCACACCATTTAAGCCATCTGATATGTAGTTCATTTCTACAATCAACAAAGTTCCATAGCATTGGATATTGTTTGTTTAAAAAGTCTACGACCTTTCTGCTTTCTCGTAAGAAAGAAAATCGTATTCTAAATATTTCTTCTGACGCTAATAACCAAATAGCACCTCGTTTACTTACTCCAAACATACCTACTGGTACATCATCTTTGTCTACAATAGTAAAACAAACTTCTGAGGACACGTATGATTTAATTAATCCACCATAAGGTGTTAATCCTGTTGCGTCTAAAATTTCTCTTTTATCTTCATAACGAAGTCTGTCTGCTAAGTAATTGCAATCTTCGTGTCTAGATAAACGAAATCCGTTAAATTCTTGTTGTTGCTGTGACATAGAAACCTTGCCAACTTGCATTTATAAAGTTGCTCGGTAAGTGACTATTATTTTTTAGTTTGACTGTTAGCTTATCATTTTCAGATTGTACTGCAAAATCAAAATCTCCATCTTCTAAATTGATTGTTCCTGTAAGACCTGAACCTAAAACCGTACCTGTAAAAGTTGAGTTAGAAGTATTACGCCCTACTGGTGTCACCTCTGTCGTAAAAAATCCTGTATCATTAAAAGAAACCGACCAGTTTCTAATTTGTAATCTACCCTCTTTTACTGATATTCTACTTCCTACACTATCAGCTACTTGGATAAATTGTTGAGAGAATTGAAACTCAAATTCATATTGCTCTCCTATAAAAAAATTCTGTGCAGTTATATCACCAGAAACTACAATACTTGTTCCTGATTGACTAATTGTGGCAATTTCTTGTCCTGCCTTATTTGAAGCACCAGACCTACCTACAACTTTCATAGTGTTATTTAGTGTGTAAGGTAGTGTTATTGTTGTCTGGTTTGTTCCTGCGTTATAACTTTCTGTAATCTGAGTGTTGTTAATTTTTCTATCTAGGTGAGTAAGATAAGTTTCTCCTGTATCTGTAAGTGCAGGTGAAACATCAATTGTTTCTAAGTAAACTCCATCACTTCTTTCATTTACAATAAATAAAGTGTTTTCAATAAAATCAATATTTAATATTTTATCTGAAGTAGTAGTTCCATAAGTCCACTTATGCCACGCAGATTGTAGTCTTTTATTTTGTGCTACATAATATTGAAAGACATACAAAGCATTTTCTTCGTTGCTTGATAAAGCTATCAATATATTTTCAGTAGTAGAAGTAGCTAATTTAAAAACATTAGCAGGTACAAACTTAGGTACGTTTGCTGTTATGTCATCTGCTTTCTTTGTATCTGTATCAGACGCTACAAAAAATTCTCTTACTCCTGAAAAGTTTCCTTTGTTAAAAGTAAAGAAGACATTTGAACCTGAACCTACAGGTTTTACTCTTTTGTCTGCTTCAAATTCTGTAGTCACATTTATAGAAATATTACTTGCTGTTAGTGTTGCACCACCAGTCACCATAAATTGTGATTGCTCTGAGAATAGTAAAAGTTCTTCATCAAAAGAAACTGCGTGTTGTAGTATACTTACTTTAGTGTGAGTACTAGCAACATCTATTGGGTCAGTATCTAATGCTGAAGTCACTGTTTCAGGAAAGAACTCAAAGAACTCTCCACTTCTAGACATAATTACATTCTCATCTGCAAGTACACCTAGTCTATTTCTATGAAAGAAAATATCATTCATCTTCTTTCCTATAAAGCTAGGGTCAGGTGCAGAGTTTAAGTCTCCTGCCACTCTGCTACCCAACGCAGGAACATCATATTGAGTTCCACTGATAGTGTAATTACTGCCATCAATTTGGGTAAATCTAAAATTTCCGTCAGCAGTTCTAATTAATATATGAGGAAATTTAGTATTCTTAATATTTGTTGGTGTTGCAGGTTTTAAAGTTTCTTCCCACAAATCAGTTTCATATTTTACAAAATAATTATCAAAATTATTAGAAGCGTCACCAGTCACTTCAACAACCATTCCATTGATTGCAGGTTGTGGTAAGTCAGAAAAGTTTTGAACTTTATCTTTTACAACTTGTGAAGCGTCATCACCAAATCCATCAGAAGCAGATATATTTAAAGTTCCTGAAGATTTAGTTATTGAAAAACTACTGTCTCCAATATTGGCTAAAGTTATTCCTGACGGACTTCCGATTGCACTTTTTAATCCATCACGAATAGCTTTAGTATCTGTGTTTGACGAAGTAAACGTAGTCGTAGTTCCGTCAATTGTTATTGAATACGGTGTACTATTAACACCTTGTAATACTGAATAAACTGCTTGTTCTACTTTAGCAGGACTTGTTGTTGTGTCCATTTCACAGGCAATGCTTTTATTTAAAACAAAAGTATTGTCAGCTACAGTGACTAAAACAAAATCATTTTTAGGGTCTGAAGAAGTCAAGTATGCAGAAGCACCAGTTTGATTGACTACTGTTTTCTGAACTCCATCAATTGTGTAAACTTCAATAGAACCATTCTTTACAATAACAACATATCTTTCTTGTGGGTCTCTATTGATTGTATGAACAAAGCAATTACCAAAAGAAGAAGAAGATAATTTTGCAATGTAATTAGTTGGTGGTCTTTTTTTAAGACCCTCAACAACAGAACTAAAACCATTTAGTTGAACGGTTGCTTGTGAACTTAGTCTTAGAACCTCTGGTTGCTGACTAACACCCTGAACTAAATTAGGAATTGTTCGTGATACTAAAGGCATTAATAACCTCTATTGTTTCTTGCTATTGTATAGATTTGTTCTGGTGTATCAAAGATTGTGAAATCACCAGTTCTAGCTTCAGCGTTTCTTAAAATTGATAACGCTTGTTTTTCGTCTTCTTGTGAAAATTTATGTAAAGTATTTGCACCAAGTGTTCTATCGTGAAACACTCTAGCACTTCTTATTGTTATATATCTTTTTGCTTGTTCAGGTATTTCACTAAAAGTTAGTAATAAAACCTGAGTGACATCTTCAAAGTTTCTATCAAATATGTCAGTATTTTTTGCCATATTAAATAAGAAACCATCACGTTGAACTAAATCATAATCAGCTTTAGGTACTAGATTTGGGTCTAGTTCTACTCTAACTACGTTAGTTCCTACTGGAATTTTGTTATTTGTATCTCTTGTTAAAGTTGCTTTATAGTGAGTGTTAAAGTGCCAACCTGCTGATTGAACTTCTCTAGAAACTTCTGATAAAACATTTTTAGCAACTGTACCATCAACAGGTAAACTACCACTAAGTGAGTTTAAAGGTGCTTCACCAATTGTAGAAAGTATTGTATTTACAGCTTCTAACTCAGTAGTTCTAGTTGTTGTTGTCATTATTTAGGTAAAAAGGTATCTAAAAATTTGTTGAATTTTTTACCAATTTTTATTCTTAATTTACAAAACCAACATATCATTTTTAATATCTCCTATAAGACCACTGGCGTAGTCTCCCACGCCAGTAGTTATTTATTTATTATGATTTGTTAATTGAAACAGCACATTCTGGTCTTAGAATGTTATGTCCAACCATCATTCTCGCTGTCATTAGCGTTCCCATACGTCTAGGGTCATAAGTACTTTCAAGAGTTAAGTCTTTTCTCTTTACAGTTCCTATTGCACCTCTTTGAAATATAGTTGCAACAACGTCTGAAGCATTGACTAAGTAATCGTTGTTTTGTCCAGTTGCACTATCAGTTGCAGAGTTTACATAACTGTCTACTGCTGTGTTTGATTTGATTACTGGAACACCACCGATTGCTACTACAGAACCTTTGCCGAAATCACCATTGTTAGCTGAGAAATCTCTGCTTACAAGTTTATCAACATTAGCTAATTTGTAGTAAATATCTGGTGTGACTACCATATATCTTTCAGTTGATGGAACGTCATTCTCATCTAACTTTTGGATAGCTTCAAATACAGAAGCAATTAAGCTGTCCATATTTGTATCAGCGTCAGCGTCTACTATTTCAGTACCTGCACCAGTGTCACCACTGATATTTGCAGAACTTCTTGACGCTTTAACTATTAACTGAAGTAAGTGCTTATCAACTTTTTTTGCTAAAGCACGACCCATTTCATTTGAGAAGATACTTCTAACGTCAAAATGATTTTTTAGCTCATCAACTTCAGCAACGAATGTTGAAGCAATAAGCATATCATCAATATTGATTAGCTTTTCAGTTTGTTTTACAGTTGAGCCAAGTATCTCATTTCCTGCTGTATGATAGTCTGCTGTAATTTTACCAGTGACTGGGAAAGAAGCAGATTTACCATTTTGAATATTTCTGACAGTTGTCATATTCATCATTTGGTTTTCTCTACCAAAAGCAGATAAGACTTCTCCAGAAAAAATCTTTAGGAAAAGAGCATTAGCGTCACCTGTTGCTAGGTTTTGACCTAGTCTTGTTGGTGTAGCGTTTGCCATAGTTTATTTTCTCCTTATTAACTATTTATTTATCTACCTATTTACTTTCATTCCTAAGTTGTCACTCGTAAGTGGCTAAGTTAGATTTTAATAAGTACACCCCTCTTATGAGAAGTGGTGTTTATTTATGAAATCTTTTGGACATTATTTTCCAAAATTCTTCTTCAGAAATTTTTTTCTTTTTCTTTCTACGAGATTTTCGTGCCGAGTTTCCACGACCTGAGAGACCAGTAGACTGGCGAGAGTTTTTTATTTCCTTTGACATTAGCAAGTATAGGTTTCATTCTATCAAAAAACGCTTTTCTTCTTTTAGGGTCATCACGCTTGATACTCATATTAGCGTCACCAAATCTTACAGTCTTTATTTTATCGCCATCTTTAACAAAGACTTTAAATTTTTTATTACCTTTCGTCTCACGAATTATTTTATTTAATGGTTTTTTATCTTCCACCTCTATTTGCCTTTTTAAAAGTTCTCTTTTTATGTTTGTTCATTGAAGACATTTTAGGTCTTCTTGTACTTTGGCTAGTCTTTTTAAATCTACTAGCTGTCTCGTGTTCTATTTTATTGAGAAGATTATTCTTCTTCTTTGCCACCTACTTTCCTGCAATTTTCATTGCCTGTCTGTGTGCAAATCTAAAAGACTTACCTTTATTCATCAAAGCGTTCATAATCGCCATATGTTTTTTACTATGGTGTTTATTATGCTTTTTCATAAGGTTTTTTTGCTTATCAGTTAAAGCCATTATTTAACCTTTAGCTTTTTCTTTTTATTCATAGCAATAGCAGATTGTTGTTTTTTACTTTTGCTATGCTTTTTACCTTTTGCTTTTTTACCTGAGTGGTACATAGTTTCTCCTATTTTTTACCTTTTATGTTTTTTAAAGTAGACATTCCAAAACTTCCTGAGAATACAATAAGGACTGCCCACCAAAATTCAGTTGGTGCTGATTTAAGTATTTCAAAACCTTTTGTCATATAAGGTTGTGAAAACGGTAGAAAAGTAAAAACAAAAATTGCACTAATTAATATTGTTAATATTTCATCTTTAATTGAGTGTTCTTGTTGTCTTACTTGTTCAACAGAAACTGTTTTTACAGCTTCAATTTCTTTTGCTCTAATTATTTTATCTTTCTCCATTTTATGATTAATTCCATCAATAACTTTAGAACCTATCATTCTTGTTAAAGGATTTTTGAGAATAGGTAAAATAAAATTTAACATTATATCACCGTGCTTCTAGCAAGTTTTTCTTCTACTTCTTTTCTATAAGCAGGGTCTTTTGAATATCTTGGGTCATTCATTGCTTCAGTGACTTGTGCAACAGAACCAAAACTATCAGTGCTAGTATTATTCACACTACCCTCAAACATATTTTGTTGAGGACTATTTGGTGACATACCTGCTTTAGACATCAAACCTTGTACTGCAATCTTAACTTGTTCAGTACTACCATTATCTATTGTGTCATTAAAAGCGTCTTTTTCTGCTTGTGTTAAATTAGAAGAAGACCACTCTAAAAGTTGTGCGTAGTTATCTTGTCCACCTACAACTTGTTGAACTTCAGATACATCATTGTCTGCAAGTGCTTTTTGACCTGCAATATAACCATCAACTAAATCTTTAGGTAAACCCATAGCGTCTAGTTCTTCATAGCTTTTATCTGACAATTGATTATTTTCTATAAACTCATCATAGTATTTATCTAATTGCTGAACTTCTTCAGGTTGAGTATTTTCTTCAACACTCTCTGTTGGTTGTTCTTCTTGTTGTGGTGCTGACATTTTCTTTTCAAGTTCACCATACGCTTTTGCTAATTCTTCAGCAGACTTAAATTTTTCAGGCAACCAATTAGGTCTGACTTGTTGTTCAGAACTTTGTGTAATATTATCTGGCTCAGAAATATTTATACTTTCACCATTAGCATTAACTTGACTTTCGTTTACGTTAATACCTTGTTTAGCTAAATCTTCCTGAGATTGCTCTAATGGTTTATTATTACTATCTGGGTTTATTTCTACTCTATCAGTACTCATTTTTTTTCTCCTATTATTGGTTTTCCACAGACACTTCACCAGTTTCAGGATTTACACCTACTGAACTGCCAGAATTATTAAGTTGTTTTCCTGCTTCAACTAATACTCTAGGGTCTTGTAAAGACTGGGCAAGTTGTTGTGACTGTGCTTGTTGAGTTTCTTGTTGGATTTGTTCTTCAGATTTAATTAATCCCTGAGTATCTATTTGGTTTGCTACTGCAAATTTCTTAATAGCGTCTCCAAGATTAATATATCTACCAAGTGTTTCAGCACCTAAAGTACCTGCAAGGTCAGACATAAATTGTAATAATCTTAACCTATCACTTGCTCTACCCAATGCTTCCATACCAACAATAATTTTTGTTTTCACAATATCTTTTGGAAGTTCAGGTAAAAGTTTCTTTTGCCTTAACATAGCTAATTTACTTGTTAAGTAAGGCAATTGAAATTCTGTTGTTAATATTCCATAGACACCACCAAGTGCGTCTTGTAATTCGTTAGCAACTAATTGTACTTCTGTTGCTGTCACTCTTTCTGCTTGTCTTTGTACTGAAGCATTTAATAGAAAAGCAAACTGTAATCGTTGCTCTATTCTATTCATACTTTCTAAAGCTACTCTAAAGTCACCAAACTTATTGGCTTGTAAAACTGAAACGTCTCCTGCACTACCCTCAATAATTGCACCATTAGGTGCTTTAGCTAACGCACTGGCTCTAGTTGTTCCTGACGGATTTACCATTAGCAACATTTTAGCTGAAGCAGAAGAACCCTCTAATATAGAACGTGATAATCCCTCTAAAGATTTTAAGTCACCAAGATAACTTTCTACGTGACCTCTACCATAATTCATACCATCAATTCTATTGAACCTTAACGCTATGAAAGGTGATTTATCTAAGTCATAAGAAGTTTGAAAAACAACTTTACCTTTGACTTCTTGCATAACAGAAAATTTATTTTTTTCTCTTTTTACACAAGTATATAAATTTATAGTTTTTTGTTCGTCTGTAATTTTATTACCAACAGCGTCTGCAATTTTCTTTGGTAGTGTTGTAGGTGATAAACTTTCTTTAATTATAATTTTTAAAACTTTACCTTGATTGTCTCTTTTAACTACATAGTTTTCTAATCTATAAACTCTTAAACCATCTTCAGTTAATTTTAATAAAACATTTCCTGATACAATTAATAATTTTAATGCTTCATAAAAAGCAACTCTATCATTATTACTTTCAATGCTGTCCATTACAGCTTTTTCTATTTTAGCTAAACCTTGTTCTATTGTAGCTTTCTGTCTTGGGTCGCCTTGTACTTGTTTATAAACTAAATCATCAACATCTAATCTAAAGAAAGGTGCTTGTGGTGGAAATAAAGCTAACATTAATTTACTAGCTAAATTCATTACACCTCTAGAACCAACGGATTGATAGGGTGTAGGATAATTAGTTGCTGAGTTTGAACCTTTTTCTGGTACTAGATATGGAATAGTAAGTTCGGCACTATCTCTTGCTCTTTCTAAATATATCTCTCTGTCAATCTCCATCTTTTGGTACTGACTTTCAATAGACGTTTTATCATCTATGATAGTATTACTACCAAACTCATATCTTTCCATTATGCACTCGGAATGTTAAGACCACTTCTTGTAAGACCAGAAGTAGCTAGAGGTATTCTTAGACTTCCTCTGCCTACTCGTCTTCTTGCTACTCTTGAAGCAACAGAAGTGTTTCTGCCTGACGCTTCACCTGTTGCAGAAGTTGGTGCTGTCTGCTGAGTAGTTGCACCTGAAACGCTTGGTGGCGTAGCAGGGATTGGCTCTGGTGCAGGTGGTGGTGCAGGTGCTTTAACTGAAACACACATATTAGTTTTCTCCTTGTATTTTAAATTGTTCTTTTAAATGATTGACAACTGACCTTTGTCCTGATTTATAAAAAATTTCTTTATCTGTATCTTTTAAATCAGCACATTTGTCAGGAAAAAGTTTATCTAAGTAATCAATCATTTCTTCAGTAATTACTGGGATTTTACTCTTTGTCATTCTTAGATACTCCTAAAGTGGTACTTAATGTTGATTTTTTGTGTCTGGCTTCTGCAATATGCCCTGCAATTGCTTGATAACCTGCACCATCAACATAATCATCAATGTTGTGTTGCCCTGCTTGTGACCTTGCAATCTTTAACAACGTCATCAATTGTGCAACATCTTCTGCATTTATATTAATTACAGCTTGAAACTTGTTTGTAAGATAGGCACTAAATAGTCTAGCAATATTCTCGTGGTTTACTATTTTATCACCGTGAGTTTTTGCTCTATCATCACTTACTAGCTTTTCGGCTTTCGTCAAAATTTCTGTAGTAGTCATATTTATAACTCCATAATTTAGGTTTTTCTTTTTTAATATCATACTCTCCGTGTCTGAGTATTCTAGCTAGTCTACTTTGATGGTAAGCGTCATCAATAGTATATCCATTACTTAGATATTCTCTTAATACAGCTTCCCACATTTGGGGAAGTTTTTTCTTACCACTAAGTACTCTTGACGCTTTGACATTACCTACCCCTTTGCACCCAATATAGCCATCAGATTTATCACCTGTTAATACTTGGGTACAAAAGTTAAGGTCAGCTTTTGTGTTATTAACTAACTCAATGCTATCATCTATGATGAAGCAATGCCAAGAGGGAATAGTCCTCATATCTTTATCACCAGAGACAATAACACAATTGTTTTTGTATTTTCCTGTGGCTAATAAACCAAGTGTGTCATCACCCTCTAGATATGGGAAACTGGTACATCTATGGGTTTCTTCAATCCATAGTCTAAGTGGTTTGTATGCTACTGGCTTTCTTATTGATTTACGAAAAGATTTATATTCTAAATCTAATTCTTTTCTGAAGTTAGACACATCAGAAAAACAAATTATTGCCATAGCTGAATTTGTATGTCTCATATAATAAGCAATAGATTGTTTCCAAAATTGCTTACAATGGTCTAGATTACAATGTAAAGTCCATACATCATCTTCCCACTCAATAGCTTCTTCTAATGCAGAAGTAATCTTATAAGCGAGTAAGTCACCATCAACCAACATAGTCTTTAACTTGTTGGCGTGGAACTCATTTATATTTTTCATAACTTTATCTCCTTTAGTTTTAATACGTTTGACTTTGGGATTACTGTTGAATTACCACCCTCATTAATAGTACCATCATCATTAAAGTTTATGTCTCCAACAAAAACATACTTATTATTTTTTGTACTAATTAACCAACCCATAGTTATACATATTGCAACTTGTGATTTTTTTATTGCATTTAAATTTTCCCAATTGCTAGAGGAACAAATATCTTTCCACCAACACATATAAAATTTATATGGAAAATCATCAGGGTCTATTTGTGGTAATTTTATTTTAGATTTTAGTTTGTCTTTCATTATATACTAAGATTTAATAATTTTTCTTTTGGTATTATATGTCCTTTAGAAGTATAATTATCTCCACCTTTTTTAATAGGATATTTTACCATTATCTTTTTTACAATATCAGTAGGAATTAAAACCCAAATATCTTTTTTTCTTTTTTCTTTAACTAAACAATATGCTTGATACGTAGCTTCCGTCACATTTATACCTGACGGTTTTCCTCTACTTTCTACTTCAACAAATACATTGCCTGTTTTTTGACACAATCTATCTGCTTTACATTCAATTAAACCCTCTAATGCTTTTTGTAATTCATTTTCTTTCTTTTGACCAAACTTTAAGTCAAGGTCAAATTTATTAGTGTGTGTCACTCCAATTACTCCCTACTTTAATCTCTCCGTCTAGTGGACATCTAAAGTTAAAATGGTCTTGGGTTTTTTTAAAAATAGATTTTGTAATAATTTTAAATTTATCAACCAAATCTTTTTTAACAACAAACTGAATTTCGTCGTGGATATGTAGTACTTGTGCATAATCTTCTCCCCATTTAAAACCTGCTTTTTGTAATTCTTCATTTAAAATAATAGTTCCTTGTTTAACTAATAAACTACCTGCTGATTGAATTAAAGTATTAAGTGAACTATGCTCTGCCCTACATATAAGTTTTCTTTTATCTAAGCCATTTATAAAACCAGTTCTTCTATATTTAGATACTACTGCGTCTTTTAAATTTTTCAATGCAGGTAATTTTTTCTCAAAAGTTTCTCTTATTCCTTTGGCTTCGTCATAAGAGACGTTAAGTATCTCACCGAGTTTTTTATTTCCCCCACCGTAAATGTAAGCATATATAAAAGTTTTAGCTTTAGAACGTGAGGATAGTCCGAGTAATTTTTGATTGGTGGTATGTATATCATCTTCAAGTAATGTTTTAAGAAAATATCCGTTGTCATATACACACAAGTAATGACCCAACACACGCAACTCCAAACCAGAAAAATCAACGCCACACATATCCATATTGGAAGTAGCAGTAAATAAGGCACGAAGTTCTTTACCATATGGTAAATCACTTGAACAAACTTGTGCCAAATTTGGTGAGTGGTGTGTGCAACGTCCAGTGACTGCACCATTCGTAATAACCTGTCCATAAATTTTACCTCTTTTAGTTAATTTTAAATACGCTTGGTCTCCATCTGATAGTTGTCCAAGTCGTTTTTGTATCATTAAATATTCTGCAATAACTTTTGCTTCAGGATAATCTAATGACTTTAATATTTTTTCACTTACTTCTGGCTTACCAGTTGAAGTAAAATGTTTAGGTTTCCAACCTAGAGTTTGTAATCTATTAGCGATATGGTCTCTAGAATTAGGATTGAACTTTACAGTTTTAAAAATTCTTACTGGTACTCCTGCTTTGATACCTTTCTTTTTATTGTCTCTTTTATATCTTTTATATCCTTGTGATTGTTGCCACTCAGGAAAAACTACAGCTAGGTTTTCTTCTAGCTGTAGTCTCCTTTTTGTTAGGATAGATAAGAGGTTCTCAGCAGAACTCTCGTCAAAGTAAACACCAAACCGTTCTTGTTTCCTTATCCAATAAGCAAACTTATGTTCAAGTTCAATTGCTTCTTTTGAATAATTATTATTTATAATTAAATCATATAACTTGTGAGTGACTTCAACATCACGTTCACAATAATCTTGCATATCTAAAGTCCATACATCAAAACTATTGTGTTCTTGAAAGTCACCTTTACGTAAACCTAATCTATAACCCCAACTTTCTAGTGAGTGTCTACCTATAAGTTTAGGTGGTACATCTTTTATTTGAAAATCTAATTCTTGTCTGTTAGTCCATATTAATCTTGAACATAAAAGCGTATCTAATATTTCACCTGTATAATTATATTTAAAATATTTTTTTATAGCAGGTAAATCAAATCCCTGTATGTTATGACCTATAAGTAGTGTTGCTTTCTTTAGCAACTTTAGACTTTCAAAAAGATTGTCAGGATTATATGAATACAATTTGTTTGTTTCTATATCCTTAAAGACAATACAATGAATTTTAAAGTCTAGTTTATTGAGAAACCCATTAGTTTCTACGTCTATTACTAGCTTCATTAGTGTATTAAATGTACTGTTATTTTATCTGTACTTGGTAATATTTCTTTCACACTATCAAGTGCTTTTGTTATTACGTGTTGTGCTTCATTATCACCACACATAATTACTGGATAACAATTTTCATACTTGATTGAATTATAAATTGCCATCATAATTGTTTTACAAGTTTGAAAAATTAATTGCTGTTGGTCTGTATCAAGAGCAACATAATCTTCTTTATCAACTAAAAAACTTAAAATAAATTTAGTTAATAAAGCGTCATTCATCAAAGTTTCCCTCTGATAAACGCCCTGTGTCTTTGTTCCAAATCAAATCACAAGCTACGCCAGTCTCACCAGTAAATCTATTTTTCAAAATTCTAGCAGTCATAATATTATTATCTGTTTCTGATTGTTGGTTTCTTTCAAAACCTATAACAGCGTCAGACAATTGTGCTAGTGAGTGAGAACCTCTGAGGTGTGATAAAGAAGTTTGAAGTCCGTCTTCGTGTCCTGCTTTACTATCAACTCTTTTTAAGTGTGATACTACAAACATTCCACAATTAAGTTCTTCAACTAATTTTCTAAGATTAGTCATAGTGTTATCTATTAATCTTCTTTCATCACCCTCAGAGATACCAGAGATAACAATGGAAATATGGTCTAAGAAAATAAATTTACAATTCAAACCTTGAACCATAAATCTAATTCTATTTAATAAATCTTCACTATCAGAACTACCGAAGTGGTCATAAAAACAAATCTTATCTTTTATTTTTTCCCATTCATTTATTAGTTCTTCAGTCGGAATACTTTTTCTAACTTCTGGTATATGTATTGGTTTGTTTACAGCTAAAGACACAATACCTCTTACACTCCTTTTAACACTTTCTTCTAGTGCAATGTAGCCAACCTTATGACCCTTAACAATTAAGTCGTGAGCCAGTTCTCTACAGACCTGACTTTTTCCAGTTCCACTACCTGCACATAATAGTACTAATTCTTTTGGTCTTATACCAGATAATTTTTCATTAAATCCATTGAAAGGATATGGAACACTTTCAACATAATCATCATTTAATAATAATTCTTTTGTATCAACACCCTCAATAATACCTTGTGGTGTATAGTGTTTAGCTTCAAAGATTGCGTCTACTATCTTTGTTGCTTTGTTGTTTTGTAATAATTCGTTTGCGTCTTTGCCTTGTACTTTTGCTATAAATACTTTTCTTACAGGTAATAAGTTTGCACATTCAACACTGGCTTTCATACCTGCTTCATCATTATCAAACATTAAAATAATTTTTTCAAACTTTGATAACCATTCTAATTCTTGTTTAATATATTTTTTTGCAGAAGCTGTACCACTTGGTATAGATACTACAGGATATTTATTATTGTTTACTTGTGAAACAGAAAGACAATCTAATTCACCCTCTGTAATTACAATTGTTCTACCACCGTCTCTCCAATTTTGCTGACCGAACAAAGTAATTTTATCTGTATCACCAAACCATTTAAAAGACTTATCAGGAAATCTTAATTTTTGTGCAACCTTATTATAATTTTTATCATAGTAGTTGGCTATCTGTACTGGTCTTCCATCATACTCACCACATTCATAATTAAAAACTTTACAGGTATCTTCATTTATTTTTCTTTTATCTAATTGTTTTATACTACCTACTATCATATCTCTTATAACCTGTTTTGTTTGTTGTGGAAGTTCACCATTAATTTTTTTAAACTCGTGGCAACCAAAACAATAAGTGTGATTTTCATAAATACCCAAATTATCTCGGCTACCACAGTTTTCACAAGGTGCGTGACGTAAAAATTTTTCAGTGGTTTTCATAGGGGAAAGGAAAAAAAGCTATTCCAACTCCTGCAAATCTTTATCGTCAGTCAAGCCATCTTGGAACTTGTAATTCTTTATATCTTCATTTAGTAAATATTCTCTTACATTAAAGTTAGGACAAGTCTTTGCTTCATCTAACATATAGTGTCCTACTATTTGTGCATTAGGATATTTTTCTAATAAGTTTTCTAATTCTTTTTTAAGTGCTTCCCATTGTTCAGCAGTAAAATTATCTTCTGGTTCTTTCCAGTTTTCTTCTTTAGCACCACCAACTAAACATAATCCAAAACTACAATGATTATATCCTTTGACGTGTGCTTGAATTTCGTCATCACCTCTGCCTTGTTCAACCGTACCACATCTTTTTATGACACGACCATAACCAATTTTCAACCACCCTCTTTCTCTGTGCCATCTATCTATTTCTTTAGCACCTATCTTTTGTGATGGTCTCGTTTGAGAACAATGTATTACTATGTATTTAGTTTCCTCTCTAGCCATTTTGTTTATCCTTTATTTCTTTTAACCATTCTTTTGGAAAGGTTTCTTTTGTTGATTGTATACAATGATATTTAAATCCAAACAACTCACACCATTTACCATAAGTTGTTTTTGATTTTTTACCAATTTTATTTTTTGCATTAGAAAATATAAATCTAATATCTAAATTTTTATTCTGCTCTTTTATAATTTTCATCTTTTTTCTATCAGCAGAATTGAAAGCACCTTTAGTCTCTATGACTATGTTGCAATTTTTAAATGGGAAATCTGGGGTATATGTTTTTTTAATTGCAGGTTGGAAGTAAACAATCTTCATACCCTCATAAGTAAAATTTAATTTAACTTTGTGAAGATAATTAAAGACTGCTTCTTCCAAACCTGATTTTAAAACAGAACCATCAGAAGTCTTTACTCTCTTGAACTGTTGTCTTTTCATTTGAGATTACATCTGGTTCAGGGGTTGCTGTTTCGTAGCCATCTTCTTCTTTAAAAAGATTGCTGTCTTTACCCTCTACAAGTTCAATAACTTGTACTGCTTTTAATCTAGCAGTTATACCTGCACCTATCATTGGTGCATAGTAAGGTACTAATTCATAAGCGACCCTCATCTTAGTACCACCCCAAATCAAAGTTGATAAAGGTATAGGGTTTTTCTTTGCGTCAAACAACTGGGGTCTTTGAGAAAACTTTTCTTTTGTTTTCTTATTTACTCCAGTGGCTTTCATCTTAAATTTGAAGAAAACAAAACCGTTTTCCTCATTGTATGGTCTCGGTGCGTGTGTGATACCCTTACCTTTATGTTGTTCTTCAGCTAATTTTAGACTGTCATCTATCGCTTTGTTATATAACTTCAGCATTTCAGAAGCGTCTGATTTAGCTACTTTTAAGGTCACTTTATACTCACCTGCTTCGTTCCATTTAACGTCAGGTTTGTTTAAGTGTGGATATACAGCTTCACCAATAACCGATATATTAGAGATTGCCATATTTATTCTCCTTTGTTTTGGCTATGTAGCCATAAGTGGAACTTAATCTCATACACAAAAAAATACAGATTGTTTCACTAATGATAAATCTAAGTCTCCACGTTCAGGGATATTAGGGAATTTCTTTAGGTTTTTAGGTGACAACATATCTTTCATTTCCTTTGCAAAGTTAGTTAATACATCTTGTTCATACACTTCACAAAATGCTTCACGTATAGCTTCTGATAGAAGTGGTACATCTGTTGCAACACAACCAAAACTATCGTGAATGAGACTGAAATTAGTGACACCTTTTTCTTTAGCTTTAACTACTGCAAGTTGTAATACTGAAGCGTCAAGACTATGTATAAAATTAGGACAAATACTTTGTGCTGTTTTTCTTGTATCTATTTGTTCAGTATCTGATTGAATAGATAATTTAATTATACTATCACCCATCTTGGTCTTTACTCTTTTACTTTCTTTTTTATAACACATCATTTGTACTGGGAAGTTTAAAGGACTTGGTGTTGTCCAACATACAGGTAAGTTTTCTGAAGCAACTAATCTTGATACTTCTTTTAAAAACTTCATAATTTTTTTAGCACCAAGAATTACTTCATTGATTGCTTCCCATACTACAGGTGTCAAATAGTTTGTAGCTTTAAATAAATCTCTACCGAACTTATGTTGAACTCCACGTTCTTTAAATTCTTTTTCAACGTGGTCTTGTAAATATTGTCTACAGGAATATTGAGTAAGAGAATAAGGTAAACACATTACAGGTTTCTTACATAGCTTTCTATCTACGCCATACTCTAGCCATAGTTTAGCCATTTCATCTGACTTATCTCTGAGTTTCATTTTTACTTTTTCAGCAACAATTCTATAAACATCTTGTGGTTTGTTTGATGGTGTTAAGTTTGTTGCCTTACCACCAATAGGGTCTCTCATCATTGCTGAGTAATGCTGTAATCCTGAGTTAGAACAATCAGATTGTATTGGTAATGTTGTTATAAAACTTGCGTCATAATCTGTATCAGCAAAATCTTTTAATTCAAAACACCAAGCCAAAAAAGAAAAAGGTTTATCAGCTTTAGACCAGTCAGTATTTGTTAGTGGTTCTTTTGCACAATCAATAAACCTTTGCATATTATCTTCTACCCACTTTAATCTTGTTTCAATATCTTCTTTATCTACTTCTCCATATAAACCTGCACCTGCTACTGCAAACGCTTCAAAAGAATTATTCTCTTTCATTTGTTTTCCATATTTAAATTTAAGTAATGCTCTTGAATAGTCAGCACCTTGTGGTGATAACATTGCAGGTTTCGGATAT
>VTLG01016609.1_pt1 | contig 22970 bp, 26 predicted proteins | sample 4694571 | NCBI WGS metagenome assembly VTLG01 (sample SAMN12604809, study PRJNA352737) | marine metagenome | biome: ENVO:00000447; feature: ENVO:00000209|ENVO:00000569|ENVO:01000036; material: ENVO:00002151; isolation source: viral sequences binned using virsorter ...
ACATTGATACTTTAAGAACTACAATTAAAAATTTTGCGTCTAGTGTTTCTTTAGATGGCAATTCTAATCATAAAGTTGTAATTATTGACGAGGCAGATTATATGAATCCTGATTCTGTTCAGCCTGCATTAAGAAACTTTATAGAAACATTTTACAAGAATTGTAGATTTATATTTACTTGTAATTTTAAAAATAAGATTATACCTGCCTTACATAGTCGTTGTACTTGTATTGATTTTCGTATTACTAATGGTCAAAAAATCAAAACTGCTACTGCTTTTATGGGTAGATTATCAGATATTCTAAAACAAGAACACATAGAATTTGATAAGAAGGTACTTGCCGAACTAATACAAAGACACTATCCAGACTTTAGAAGAACAATTAACGAACTACAAAGATATTCTGTAAGAGGTAAAATAGATAGTGGCATACTTGTTTCTTTATCAGAGATCAATAATAAAGAACTAGTCAAGTTATTAAAAGAAAAAAGATTTAGTGATATGCGTAAATGGGTTGTTCAAAACCTAGACAAAGATCCTTCATCTCTATTTACAAGTATCTATGACATCTTATATAAAAATCTTCAACCACAATCTGTGCCTGCAGCCGTATTAACGATTGCAGATTATCAATATAAATCAGCCTTCGTGGCAGACCATGAGATAAATATGGTTGCCTGCCTTACACAAATCATGGCAGAGTGTAAATTTAAGTAGAGGAGAGAATGGCTAGACGAACTTTTTGGCGAAGACTTATTGTTAAGTGCAGAATGTTTTGGGCTGATATTAGAGGACATCACGGTAAAGTATGGGACTATGAACCAGGCGATTACTATATGGGCTCTCATAAAGGTCACAAAAAACATGAGAAACATTAATGATAGAATATAAATTATCGGATTATCTAAATGCAATAAACTTTAGTAAAGTAAACTTACTTGATGGCGATGACCTGACCTGGGAGAAGAAGTATCCGCCATATGTTATCAATCGTTGTCTATCTCAACATGTGGATAGTATAATGATGGCAAACGAAGTAAATATGCGACATGGCTTGAGTAAGAGGCTTCAGTTTCACTTTCTACTAAATAGTATTCGTAAGAGAAAAAGATTTGGTGGTAAGTGGACATCTACTGCAAAATCTAAAAATTTAGAGTATGTAAAAGAATATTATGGTTATAGCAATTCAAAAGCAAAGGTAGCCCTAGACATACTAGATAAAAAACAATTGAGTCTTATTAAGGAAAAACTTGATAAGGGTGGGAGAAAAAGATGAGTGAAGATAGTTTCAATTGGTCACCAGAAATGATGTTAGAGGTTACTCTTAATCAACCTGATGACTTTTTAAAGATTAGGGAAACCTTGTCCCGAATAGGTGTTGCAAGTCGTAAAGATAAAACTTTATTTCAGAGTTGTCATATACTACATAAACAAGGTAAGTATTACATAGTGCATTTTAAAGAATTATTTGCTTTAGATGGTAAGAAAGCTACATTGATTGAGAATGATGTACAAAGAAGAAATACAATTGCTGTTTTACTACAAGACTGGAACTTATTAACGATAGTAAAAACAGATGAGGCAAAAAATAAAGCGCCTCTATCACAAATAAAAATCATAGCATTTAAAGAAAAGAACGAGTGGAATTTACAAGCGAAATATAATATTGGTAAAAAGGTAGTTAAAGAAGAAACTAAATCAGAGTAATTGAAAGGATATATTATGATTAGATTATACAGACTCTCAACAGGAGAAGATGTAATTGGTACGCCAGTTGAAGAAGGTGATCCATTACAAGAAGGTGAATTAGAAAATCATATTGATTATGAATATATTAAGAAACCTTTTGTATTGATTCCAATGCAAGGCCAACCTGGTCAACCTATGTCAATAGGTTTTCATCCGTATATACCATATACAAAAGATGAAGTAATTAAAATTAAAAAAGATAATGTAATTACATCAACAAATCCAGATACAAACTTAATTGACGCATATGATAAGAATACAAGTAGTTTGGTTAAACCTAAAACAAAACTTATTGTGTAATGAAAAAAATTAAAGTACATTTTGTAACCAGGAAAGGTGAAACAGAAACCGTTGAGGTGCCTGTTTACAATACTCTTATGGAGGCGTCAAGGTATTATTCTAAAGCAGGATATATTGATAACATAGACGCTGATTGTGGAGGTGCTTGTTCTTGTGCTACCTGTCATGTTTGGGTTGATGATAAATGGGCCGATAAAGTTGGTAAACCAGATGATAATAGTGCCGAACAAGAATTATTAGATTACGATCCATTAATGAAGGAGAATAGTAGATTAAGTTGTCAAATAACATTAGACGAAAAACTAGACGGACTAATAGTCCATATACCAAAACAGACTTGATTTTTTTAAGTCTTTGTGATATAATATATTATGAATTTAGCGAGTGATTTCTATACAAATGTCCTAGAATATAAAGGCAAATTACTTATCAGAGGTGTCGCTAATGGTCAATCATATTTAAGTAGAATTAATTATCAACCTACATTATTTGTTCCTACAAAAGATAAAACAAAACATCAGACACTAGACGGTAAGTATGTTGCAGCTAAAAAGTTTGACAGCATATCAAAGGCAAAGCATTTTGTAGATCAATATAAAAGCATACCTGAATATAAAATCTATGGTATGAATCGTTATCAATATCAGTATATTGCAAGTCATTATAAAGATGAAGTCAAATGGAATAAAGACTATATCAAAATTTTTACACTTGATATTGAAACAACTTGTGACGAAGGCTTTCCTGATATTGATAATCCTAAAGAAACTATTATTTGTATAACGGTTAAAAATCATAGTAATAAACAGATTTTAACTTGGGGTATAGGTGACTTTATTTCTAAAAAAGCAAACGTGACATATGTAAAATGTCAAAATGAAAAACATTTATTATTAGAGTTTTTAAAATTCTGGTGTAAAAATCATCCTGATATTGTGACAGGTTGGAATGTAAAATTTTTTGATATACCTTATTTGATGAATAGAATGAGAATGATATTTGATAATGATACAATTAATAAAATGTCGCCTTGGAATTATGTAAATGCTGAACGAATACAATTAGGACAAAAGAATCAACAATACTGGAATATGCTAGGCATATCTGTATTAGATTATTTTGATCTATACAAAAAGTTTACATATGTCCGACAAGAAAGTTATAAACTAAATTATATTGCAAAGGTAGAATTAGGCGAAGAAAAACTAGATAACCCTTATGAAACATTTAAAGATTTCTATACAAAAGACTATCAACGATTCGTAGAATATAATATCCAAGATGTAGAATTAGTTGATAGACTTGAAGATAAGATGAAGCTAATTGAATTATGTTTAACTATGGCCTATGATTATAAAGTTAATTATACAGATGTTTATTCGCAAGTAAGATGTTGGGATACTTTAATCTATAATCATCTAAAGAGTAAACATATTGTCATACCACCAAGAGAAGACCATGACAAGGCGGCGCAGTTTGAAGGTGCATATGTAAAAGATCCTGATTTAGGTTTACATAAATGGATTGTTTCATTTGATTTGAATAGTCTATATCCTCATTTAATTATGCAATACAATATTAGTCCTGAAACTTATGTTGGTGTTGAAACAAAAGGCATGAGTGTAGAAAATATGCTTAATCAACAACTTAATTTAGATTGGGCAAAAGGTAAGAATGTTGCTATATCAGCAAACGGCGCTATGTTTAGTAGAGATAAACAAGGCTTTTTGCCAGAGTTGATGGAAAAAATGTATGGTGATCGTGTCGTATATAAAAAGAAAATGATAGAAGCAAAAAAAGAATTTCAAAAGACAAAAGATCCTATCTATAAAAATGAGATTGCTAGATGTCATAATATACAGATGGCAAAAAAGATTTCACTTAACTCTGCTTATGGTGCAATCGGCAATCAATACTTTAGATACTTTGAAAAAAATCAGGCAGAGGCAATAACTATTGGTGGTCAATTGACTATTCGTTGGGTAGAACGAGATGTAAATAAGTTTATGAATAAACTTTTAAAAACAAATAATTTAAATTATGTTGTTGCATCCGATACAGATTCTATCTATCTTAAATTAGATAAGTTAGTTGAGAAGGTCTGTAAAGATAAATCTACTCAACAGATAGTTGACTTTTTAAATAAGGCTGCAGAAGATAAAATACAAAAAGTTATTGATGATAGTTTTAGTAATCTTGCAAAATATGTAAATGCTTATCAACAAAAGATGATTATGAAACGTGAAGCGATTGCTAATAAAGGTATATGGGTTGCTAAAAAAAGATATATGTTAAATTTGTTTGATGAAGAAGGTGTTAGATATGAATATCCTAAATTAAAAGTTATGGGCGTAGAAGCTGTCAAGTCATCTACACCAGAGATTTGTAGAACAAAAATTAAAGAAGCAATAAGAGTTATTATGAATGATAGTGAAGATGATCTAATTAAGTATGTTGCAGATTTTAAAGAATTATTTAAAACATTATCGCCTGAAGAAGTTGCTTTTCCTAGATCATGTAATAATTTGACAAAGTTTTCTGACAGCTCAAACATTTACAAGAAAGGCACACCAATACATGTCAAAGGCTCTTTGATATATAATTATAATTTACACAAACAAAAATTAGAGTTTAAATATCCTATAATTAAAGATGGTGATAAGATAAAATTTTTAATGTTAAAAAGACCTAACCCTATAAAAGATACCGTAATATCTTTTGCGTCAAAGATACCTTATGAGTTTGATCTTCACAAATATGTTGATTATGATTTGCAGTTTCAAAAAACATTTACTGATCCTCTAAAGTTTATACTAGATTCAATAGGGTGGAAATTAGAACGAGAGGCAACACTAGAGGCATTTTTTGGGTGATAGATGGATTATTAATTATGGTGATAACGCTACATTGGGGCTTTGCCACAGGTAGTTTACTTGCTATGAAAACAGATTGGTCAATACCAAGATTTATTTTAATTTGTTTAATGATGAGATATTTTTTGATGAGTTATGGATATTAATTTAAAATACGGAGTAATATATGCAGACCCACCATGGTCGTTTAAAACTTTTTCTGACAAGGGTAAAGATAGAAGTCCAGAAAAACATTATGATGTACTCAGCCATAATGATATTTGTAATTTACCTGTTGGGAATATTGCTAGAGATAACTCTGTCTTATTGATGTGGGTTATTGATCCATTATTAGATAAGGCTTTTGAAGTTATAAATGCTTGGGGCTTCAAGTATAAAACGGTTGCCTTTACCTGGGCAAAACTTAATAAAACAAAACCTGGTTTCTTTACAGGTCTAGGTTACTGGACAAGAGGTAATCCTGAAATGTGTTTACTTGCAACAAAGGGTAAACCTAAAAGAATTAGTAAATCAGTAAAACAATTAGTAGTAGATAAGCGCAGAGAACATAGTAGAAAACCAGATATAATGTATCAACATATTGAGAATCTATTAGAAGGCCCTTATATAGAGTTGTTTGCTAGACAGAAAAGAAAAGGTTGGGATAGTTGGGGAAATGAGGTAAACAAATGGAATTGACTCTATCTATATTATATGTTATAATGATATATAGTTTTATAATAGGATTATTAGTAATGTGGAATAATGAAAAATGAGTTTAGTAGGTAGAGAAATAATAGGACTTAATCAACACTTTGGTCCTTATGTGTGTAGGACAACAATATCAGATGAACTACATGATATACTTTTAAAAGTAGGTAATAAGATTAGAAAAAATAAAACTCTTAAAAAACAAAATGATTATCGTAAAAGACTTGCTGGTAATCTAAAAGAGGAATATAGCTATGCAAATGCTTTTACTGAAAAACAAAATCAAATAGTAAATGAAGAACTACTTTGGTTGGCTAGTCATTATACAAAACTAGCAGCACGATATTTTACTCATAAAGGCATGGCGTTAGAACCACATGACATATTAATACAACAGCCTTTATGGATTAATTATATGAAAAGTGGTGAGTGGAATCCTTCTCATAGTCATTCAGGAGATATATCTTGTGTTATGTATTTAAAAGTACCACCAGAGATTGAACAAGAAAATGAAACCTCTGAAATATCTGGTAAAAGTAATACACCTACTGCTGGTAGAATAGAATTAAGTTATGGCGATAACATAGGTTATACTTCAAATGGTTTTATGTTTACACCTAAAGAAAAAGATATACTTATATTTCCTGCAAAATTACGACATATGGTTTATCCTTTTACGTCTAAAACAGAGAGAATATCAGTAAGTATTAATTTTTCAGATATGAAAAATGCAAAAAGAAATTTAGGAATGAAAATATGACAGAGTGTAAACAAGCAATATTTTTAGATTTAAATAGATACAAAAACGAAGACGGTCTACCTATCATGGATCAACAAACATTTGAAATGGTCACTAATGCAATAGGTAAAGAAAAATTTAGAGAACAATTATCAGAATATATAGCACAATATAGACCAAAGTTTCCTTTAAAAGAAATATCTTATGATATTATGCGACAATCATTTAAAGGTTTACAAAAACAAGATGTGTGGGAATATGTAAAGCCATTAGAACAATTAGAAAAAAATGTAAAAGAAAAATATGATGATTACAAATATAACTTTAAAGAACATGGCTTAGGTATTATTGACGCACCTTCTATTTACAATGATGTGTCTAACTATTTTCACCAAGAGTTAAGATTAAATTGTTCTAGTTATAGTTTTAAATCACCATTAGATGTATGGTACAATGGTACAGCAAAAGATATATGGCGTTGTCTAGGTCCTATGTGGCGTGGTATCAATGGCATGAAGTCTGTAATGGTCGATGGTAGAGAAGAATTAAGAGGTGGTAAATTAGATGATAAAAGTTATGTGTCTGCTTTTAGATTACAGACTTATATTGCAACTCAATTTAAACCTAATGTTGCAAAGACAATTTATCAGATGACAAACGCAAAGAAAGTCCTAGATACAAGTTGTGGCTGGGGTGATAGACTTGCAGGTTTCTTTGCTAGTGACGCTGAAGAATATATCGGCTGTGATCCTAACCCTAATACATTTAAACAATATTTAAAACAGATAGAGGTATACAATTCATTTCTTGCAAAACCTAAAAAAACAACTATATATAATTGTGGCGCTGAAGACTTACCATGGGATACTATTAACGATATTGATTGTGCCTTTACAAGTCCACCTTATTTTTCTACGGAAAGATATAATGAAGGTGGTGAGAAAGAAGAAAATCAATCATGGAAAAAATTTGATGAATATTCTAAATGGCGTGATGACTTTTACTTACCAGTTAGTAAAAATACTTTTAACTCTTTATCGCCAACAGGTCATATGTTTATTAATATCATGGACCCTACAATAAAAGGTAAAAGATATTATAGTAGTGATGAATTAGTTGATAGTTTAAAAGAAAATTTTGTAGGTCAGATAGGTATGAGGATTATGCAAAGGCCTAAATCGGATAAATTGTTTAGTAGTGAAGAAGAAAAAGCAGAGTTTATGAACAGAATATATATTGAAAATGTCTGGTGTTTTTCTAAAACAAAACTAGATTACTTTAGACATGCTAGAAGGGCGACATTGTTTTAATGTTTGATATACAACGAAAAGATATGCCATTGAAGGGTTTAATTACAACCTATGAAATTAGAATAGATGACCCTAAAATGGATAAAGAAATTAAAAAAGTTATTGATAAGCAAGGTGATAGACAAAATCATAAAACAAATGTAAAAGCGCAAATGACAGAATGGAAAATGTGGAATGAACCAGGATTCAAACAATTAGCTGACATAGCAATCAATGTTGGCATAAAGGCTTCTACTGATAAACATATGAGAGATGTAAATTTAAGATTATCAACTTTATGGGGAATGAAGTATAAGAGTAATGAAGAAGCTATACCGCATGACCATTGGCCTGCTTTATGGTCTTTTGCATATTATTTAAATGCACCTAAAGACGCACCAGGTTTATTTTTTCCTGATTTAGGTGAACAAGGTGGTGAAAGAAAATTAGAAAAAGGACTATTAGTTATGTTTGAAGGATATATAAGACACGCTGTAAGAAAAAGTAAATTTAAAGGTTATAGATATGTTGTATCAGGTAACCTACATGAGGTGCATAATGATTAAAAAGTTGTTTACATTCTGGAAACAAAAAGAAAAACCTAAAATACATTGGTGGTCAGTTATAGAGGGATTAGAAAAAGTAGCTCCCATTGTTCCTGCAAAAGAATATGTACCTGATTGGTGGAAAAAAGTTGAAAGAATGATTGATAATAAACTAGATAATAAAGGTACGGTTAGAAATTGCCCTTCTTTTCCAGAATATATAACTCAAGGATTTGTTGTGCCATTATGGTGTGATTTACATTTAGAAGTGCACCATGATAGTTGGAAATGGAAATCGCCAGAAAAATTATTTACTTTTAATAATCACCCTGGCGAACAATTTAGAGATTGGTTGCCTAAACATGTACAAGATAATACAAGTATGGTTCTTAAACCTAATTGTCCTTGGCGTGTAAAGACACCACCAGGTTGGTCAGTTTGGCAACTACCTATGATCTATCATTATAATCCAGTATTTGAAACTTTACCTGGTATTATATGGTCAGATATACACCATGAGATAAATCAACAAATGTTAATAAAGCAATATGGTGAATTTTTTATTCCAAGAGGCACACCTTTAGCGATGTATGTACCGTATGAAAGAAATAAATATACATATGACGTTTCAGGACCTAATGTTAAAAATGCAGCCTGGGCTAATACTGCTCATTTACATGTAAGATCAAAATTTAAAGGGGGATATAAATTACATCAAGCGGAGGTGAAAAAATGTCCTGTCAAGCACTAATGATAAGTAAACAATCATATACAGATTTAAAAGAATATTGGGATTATCAAAGACTTTTAGAATATAATAAAGAAAAGTTAAAAGATAAACTTCAAAGAGTTGAAGGTAAGGTCTTTTCTCAATTTGGTCCTGTAAAAACAGATGATCTATTTAACGATATATGGATTAATATAGAAACAGCAGATTTAGAAACGCCACCAATAGGGTGGATACCAAAAGATAAAAAGTATAGATTTGAATGGGAATTAGGTGATTGACAATTGTTATATATAAAAATAAAAAATACATGACATACAATTTTCCTAAATCAGAGCTTGACAATATCTTAAAGATATGTTATGATTTAGGTATAAAATATTATTGTATAAACTATCAAGGAGAATAATAATGGATTTTTTGAAAGATATTATAAAAGAAACAGGTAATGAATATGCTACACTTGTAAGTGAAGGTGTTGAAGCAGGTGATGTAGATAGTTTTATAGACACAGGTAGTTATACTCTTAACGCCTTATTATCAGGATCAATTAATGGTGGTATGCCATCAAATAAGATTACAGCAATTGCAGGTGAGGCAGCTACAGGTAAGACCTTTTTTGCATTAGGTATTGTAAAAGCATTTTTAGATAAGAACAAAGACGCAGGTGTTATTTACTTTGAGTCAGAAAGTGCATTGACAAAAGACCTAGTAGAAAACAGAGGTGTTGATAGTAAGAGAATGGTTGTTGTTCCTGTTGCAACCGTACAAGAATTTAGACATCAATCAATCAAAGTGATTGACAAATATTTAGAACAACCAGAAGATAAAAGAAAACCTATGATGTTCGTATTAGATAGTTTAGGTATGTTATCAACTACAAAAGAAATGGAAGATACTGCTGAAGGTAAAGAAACTAGAGATATGACTAGGTCGCAGATTGTAAAAGCTGCGTTTAGAGTTTTAACACTTAAATTAGGCAAAGCAAAAGTGCCTATGATTATGACTAATCATACTTATGATGTGATTGGTTCAATGTTCCCACAAAAAGAAATGGGTGGCGGTTCAGGCTTGAAATACGCTGCCTCTAATATTGTTTACCTATCGAAAAGAAAAGAAAAAGATGGTAAAGATGTTATCGGAAATGTTATTCATTGTTTAAATTATAAGAGTAGATTAACAAAAGAAAACGCTAAAATAGATGTAAGACTAACTTATAAACATGGTTTAGAAAGACACTATGGATTGCTAGACTTGGCAATCAAACATGGTATATTTAAATCAGTTTCAACAAGAATAGAATTACCTGATGGCACAAAACAATATGCAAAGACTATCAATAATGAGCCTGATAAATTCTTTACTAAAGATGTTCTCTCTCAAATTGACGAGGCAGCCAAGAAAGAATTTCTCTATGGCGCAGAATAAAAAGTATGTATTTGCTCAACGAGATGTTGACGATTTTAGTTGCATAAAGCTAACTGAAGGACCATTTTCAGATATAATTTATACCTATACAAATGTTAAATTTGCATCCGAAGAAAATGCAAGTGGACAATTACCTTTAAAATTTACTTATGATATTAAGAAAAATCCTAATAATGTTGATACACAAACAGAGGACTTTAGACAATACATTGGTGATATATTAGTAGAAGTTATAGAGAAGCAGTTAGAAAATGGCACAATTAAGTTTAAATAAAGATTACATTACCGTATATGATGGTGTCATAGAACCTAGACTTTGTGACAATCTAATTGAATTTTTTGAAAAAAATATAAAACATACACATAGAGAAGAAACAGATCACAGAGCATTTCAGGAATTAAATTTATCAGTTGTACCAAAATATGAACAGGCGATAGGTAAGTTGTTAAGACCTTACTTTGATTTATATAAAAAAGATAATAAAATATCTGACTATGTATGGCCACAAACCTTTCAAATGGAACATACAAGATTCAAAAGGTATATGCCTAATACAGAGGACAGATTTGATATTCACGCAGACGCAACAACTAAAATGACATCAAGCAGATTTTTAGTTTTATTTGTGTATCTATCTAATAATGATTCAGGTCATACTAGTTTTCCAGATAGAGATATAAAGGTACAACCAAAACAAGGAAGATTATTAATGTTTCCACCTAACTGGTGTTATCCACATGTAGGTGAAAAGGTAACAGATAAACCAAAATATATTTTAGGGAGTTATGGTCATTATGCCGACTTACAAAATTAGTGGTGTAGAAATACCTAATGAAGAATTGCATTTTGCTTATATAACACATAAGTTAAGAAATGAGTATGGGTTTATAGAGTCATCTAAAAAAAATATACCTGTAAATAATAAAGGTGAGGTAATGCCTATGTACACTTATCCTTGCTATGAATGGTTAAATAGTATTGATTGGGAAGGTGCGAATGTATTTGAGTATGGTACAGGTTTTAGCACATTATGGTGGGCAGATAAAAAAGTTAATTATTATGGCGTAGAAGATAATAAAGAATGGTATGAAAGAGTTAAAAAATTTAATGTTCAATATAAATCAGATTATAAAGAATATATCTCATCAATATATGCGGCTGATGTAAAAGGTTTTGATGTTATTGTTATTGATGGTCAGGTAAGATTTGATTGTGTAAAACCTGCGTTTGATAAATTAAAAGAAGATGGTATTATTATATTTGATAATAGTGATTGGCATAAAGAAACAAAAAAAGAGTTAGACAAATACGACTTGATACCTATACATTTTCATGGATTTAAACCATTACATATTGACTCTGAAACAACTTCGTGTTATATTAGTAAAGAGTTTAATAAAAAAGCAAAACATATAATACCTATGGCTGGTACAATTAGAGAACAACACGAAACAGATAAAACAATATTATGATAGACAAATTTGAATTAACAATATTATCAAACTTAATAGATAACGAAGAATTTGCTCGTAAAGCTATACCTTTTTTAAAAGAGGATTTTTTTAAAGATAGAATAGAAACTATTGTCTTTCAACAGATAAATAACTTTGTAGTAAAATATAATAATCTTCCTACCAAAGAAGCTCTGACAATTGAGTTATCAAATCTAAAAAATATTACAGAGGAAGAATTTAAACAATCAAAACAATTATTGAATAGTTTACAAACTGACTCTAATGTAGATCAACAATGGTTATTAGATACAACTGAAAAGTTTTGTAAAGATCGTGCTGTATATAATGCTGTATTAAAAGGTATTAAAATTATAGATGGCAAAGATAAGAAACACACTCCCGAGGCGATACCGAGCATCCTTAGTGAGGCTCTTGCTGTTTCTTTCGATCAGCATATTGGCCATGACTATCTCGGACAAACAGATGAAAGATTCGACTACTATCATAGAGTTGAAGAACGCCTTAAATTTGATCTTCAATATTTCAACAGAATAACAAAAGGTGGTCTGCCACCTAAAACTTTAAATGTGGCACTTGCAGGCACAGGTGTAGGTAAGTCCTTGTTTATGTGTCATGTAGCTGCGTCTATGATAAGTCAAGGTAAGAATGTATTGTATATTACATTAGAGATGGCTGAAGAAAGAATTGCTGAAAGAATAGACGCTAATCTATTAGATGTAACCATTGATGAACTTTATGAAATGCCTAAAAAGTTTTATGATGATAAGATTAAAAAAATGCAAAGTAAGGTTCAAGGTCAACTTATTATAAAAGAATATCCTACTGCTGCTGCTCATAGTGGTCATTTTAAAGCATTGATGGATGAACTTGCATTAAAGAAATCATTTAAACCCGATATTGTATTCATAGATTATTTAAATATATGTTCATCTAGTAGATTTAAAGGTGGTAATATATCTTCATATTTTTATATCAAGGCAATCGCTGAAGAATTAAGAGGTCTTGCAGTATCTTATAATGTGCCTATTATATCTGCTACTCAAACAACTAGATCAGGTTATATGTCAAGTGATGTGGGCCTTGAGGATACTTCAGAAAGTTTCGGTCTTCCTGCAACTGCTGACTTTATGTTTGCTCTAATATCTAACGAAGATTTAGAAGAACTATCTCAAATGAAAGTTAAACAATTAAAAAATAGATATAATGATCCAGGTATTAATCGTGCATTTATCATAGGTGTTGACAGAGCAAAAATGAGATTGTATGATGTAGAACAATCTGCTCAACAAATAGTAGATAGTAACCAAGAAACAGAAAAACAAATAAACGAACCATCAGGTCCTCAACCTGCTGATAGTGCATATGATAAGTTTTCAGGATTTAAAGTATGAAGAAAAAACAAGTAAGAAAAAGAAGTCCATCAATATACTATAAAACAGAGATGGTTAAAAAAGGAAAAGATATACTATGGCGTGCTGTTGAAATGCCTAGTAAATTAGTTTTAAAAGAAAGTTTTTTTGAAGAAGATATAAAACCAATAGTTAAGTTTCAAAATAAAAATAAGACATTTGGTATCTTTGGTTTTCCACCTTTCTTTGATTGCCGAGACGAAAAAGAAAGATTATTAGATAAAGGTAAATCAAAATATGCTAGATAAATAGCTATATTATGGCAGATTCACCAAAAGAAGGAGAGGCAGCTCAGGCGTTGTTTTGTGCTATCGCAGATTTACTAGGCGAAAAAACAACAACTAAAGAGTTTAAAATTACAAAATACCCTACATACATGGTATTTAAAAAAAAATATAGCAAAATTATTACTGATACATTTGCTAGAGTAGATACTCCTCAAATTTCACTTAAACAGATAGAAGATTTTTTAGTAAATAAAAAAGGTTGGTTTGAATCTACGTTGAATATAGCTGTAAAATTAATTGAAGATATTGAAACTATAAATCGAAAATTTAGCAAGATACAAAAACCTAAACTTCAGGATATAATGTATGTTAGAGGTGCAAAAAAAGAAAAAGGTAGAAATGCTAACGCAATGGAAAACATAGATTTTCTTTTTAAAGTTGCAAATAAAAACGAGAAAAATTATTTTGGTGATATTAATAAATGGAGTCCTGCTGACATATATCTTGCGTCAGATAATGCAAGTAAACAAATAGTAGAAGAAGTAAAACAAGCGACAGGAAAATTAAGCAACTCTTACAACTTTGTTGATTTAAATAAGATAACATCTGGTCTTGTAAAATCAGGTGACCTTTTACCACTATCTTTAAAGAAGGCAGAGGATAAAGCTAATTTAGTACAAGTTAATTTTGATAGATCAAAAGAGGAAGCATACTTAGCAACTATAAAGTATTTTGGCATAAGTGATTGGAGTAAAAAATATACAAGAGCAAAACCAGTGACTAGAGATATTAAGATGTATTTTAGTCAAAACAAAAAAGAAAAAATAAAAATAAGGCATGACGCATATAGTAAAAATTATGGTGTTAATAAAGCAGTTAAATGTGAAATAGAGGTGACTAGTGCTGGTGGTAGAGGAGGATCACTTGTTGGTATAGAGGGTATTTCTCGTATCATATCAACCGTTGATGGCAAATTTGCAAAAGAATTAAAAACAGCATTTGACAAAGGCATTAATGAATACGCTAAAAATTTAGAAAAAACAAATAAAGAATTTAATGTAAAAACAAATAGGTTAGAAGATGAAGCTAAAAAAGCGTATGATGATGAAAGAGCAACTTTAAGTGGTCTATATGTTTCTAACGCAATAATGCCTGTTATATATAAGTTTTTTAAGAATAATGATGATAGAGTAAATAGTAAAATCATTCAAGCATTTGTTGCTTACGCCTCTAGTAGAACGCCTAAATCAGGTAAGTTTGTAATCGCTAAATAGTATAAATAGTAGAAAAACAACGATTTATTGATGGAATAACGCTTGACAAAAGCGGTGATTTTTTGTATAATGGGTATAGTGGAGAGAGATGTATAGTTTTAAACAATATTTAAGTGAGTCAAAAAACACTCATTTAGAACATTTAGAAGACGAGATTATTAATAACGGTTACGAAGGTGGCCTTAATGCAGTAGAATTTCTTAAATCATTAAGAAATATGCTTGTAGGTTCATCTGGTCGTAAAGTTAATGTTTCAGTTAAATGGGATGGTGCACCTGCTGTAATCTGTGGTGTAAATCCAGAGAACGGCAAATTCTTTGTTGGTTCTAAATCTGTATTCAATGTCACTCCTAAAATTAATTACACACCTGCTGATATAAGAAAAAATCACAAAGGTGGTCTTGTAGATAAATTAATCGTTGCATTAAAAGAACTAAAAAAATTAAACATCAAAGGAGTTGTGCAGGGCGACTTCTTATATACTCCAGACGAAATCAAAACAGCAACAATCAGAGGTGAGAAGGTTATCACTTTTACACCTAATACAATTACATATGCGATACCTAGTGATTCTAATTTAGCAAATAGAATACTTAAATCTAAAATGGGTATCATCTTTCATACATCATATACAGGTAGAAAAATGTCAGATTTAAAAGCAAACTTTGGCGTTAATATAAGTAGATTTTCAAAAACACCTGCTGTATTTTTTGATGACGCAGGATATAAAGATACTTCAGGTTCTTCTACATTTACAGAATTAGAATCAGATCAATATGACGCTTTGTTAAGAATGGCTATGGGTTCAATATCTAAAAGTAAAGGTGTGTTAAACTTGATGAAAAGACAAACTAACTTATTATCTGTTGGTGCAAGACTTAAAATATTTTTTAATGACTTTATAAGAAAAGGTCAAACAATTGCTGGTGTTAAAAAATTACAAACACAATTTAGAACTTACTACTCAAAAGTTTTAAATGACGAAATTAACAAAAGAAAAACTAAAAGTGCTAAAGATAGATTTACTGCTCAAAAAGAAGAAGGGTTAAAATTTATTGACAAGTATGAAGATCAAATATATTTTGCTATCGCAAGTTACGTCACATTACAAAGAACTAAAAATTATCTAGTAAATAAAATGAATAAGATTAAATCAATAGGCACTTTTATACAGAAAGGTAACGGCTTTGAGGTCACAAATCCTGAAGGTTATGTTGCTGTAGATAGATTAGGTAATGCTGTGAAACTTGTAGATAGATTAGAGTTTAGTACAGCAAACTTTACCGTATCTAAAAACTGGATAAAAGGATGAGAACATTTAGAGAATTATACGAACAAAAACAAATGCGTATTGTTATGTTAGGTGGACCTGGTTCAGGCAAATCTACATATACAGAATATCTAATTAGACATTTTCAAATCAATCATATCTATCCAGGTGGCATGTTAAGAAAAGAAGTAGAAAAAAATAGTGAGATAGGTCAAAGAGTAAAAGATATAATATCAAAAGGTCAATTTGTTCCTAATCAAATAGTATTAGACCTTATCAAAGCAGAGGTTGTCAAATCGCCTAATGGTTATGTATTAGATGGTTTTCCTAGATACATGGAACAAGTAAGGGCAATGGAAGATAATAATATAGGTGTTGACTATGCAGTATTTTTAGATGTAAGTAGAGAAGAAGTTATGAATAGATTACTTGCAAGAGGTCGTGTAGATGATACCAGAGAGATTATTAATAATAGAATAGACTTATATAAAAAAGAAACAGGACCTGTCGTAGAATATTTTAGAGAGAAACCAGGATTTATACAAATTAGAGCAGAGGGAGAACCTGATATAATAGGTAAAGAGATTATACAAAGGATAGAAAATGAAGGTAAATAGTTTTAGTGTACAATTAAACGAAGGTCTTTATGACCCAGGAATATTCAAGGCATTTTTTCTTGCAGGTGGTCCTGGTTCAGGTAAGTCATTTGTGACTGCTAGTGCTTTTTCAGGCACAGGATTAAAACTTGTAAATTCAGATAATGCTTTTGAAAGAAATCTAAAGAAGGCTGGTCTATCAATGAAAATGCCAGATGAAGAAGAATATTTTAGAAATATTATAAGACAAAGAGCAAAGACAACTGCCATAACACAATTAGATACTTACATAAAAGGAAGATTGGGTTTAGTGATTGATAGCACAGGTAGAGATTATGATATGATTGCTAGAAATGTTAATATGTTAAAACAACTCGGATATGATTGTTATATGGTATTTGTAAATACAAGTTTAGAAGTTGCATTAGCAAGAAATGCTAGACGAGAAAGAACTATACCAGAATACATTACAACAAATAGTTGGAATGGTGTTCAATCTAATATAGGTAAGTTTCAAAGATTGTTTGGTATGTCAAACTTTTTAGTGGTGGATAATAATAAATCAGATTTAGAACTTACAACACTTACTATGAATAGAGTGAGTAAAGAGGTAACAAAACTAATCAAAGCGCCTATATCAAGTTATATTGCAAAGAGATGGATGGCTTCAGAAAGAAAAGCAAAAAGAAGATGACAAAGTGGTCACAAAAATATAAAAAGTCAATAGATTGTGATAACCCTAAAGGGTTTTCTCAAAAGGCCCATTGTGCAGGTAAAAAGAAAAAAATGGTAGAAGGCTTTAAAGAATATATGAATTTAGTTGCAGACAAAAAATGTCCTGATGGTTTTAAGTTTGATAGTAAACTACAAGTTTGCGTACCTAAAGGACATAAATATTTAAGATATCCTTACTTTGGTGGTACAAGTAAGAACGCTGATACAGATAATGGAAATGGTGATAATAATAATGGGAATGGTGGTAACGGCAACGGTGCTAACGGCAATGGTGGTAATGGCAATGGTGGAGGTAATGGCGGTGGCAACGGAGGCGGCGGAGAATAAATGAGATTTAAAGAATTTATAAAAGAGTCTATTATAGACATACCGAGAAAAACATATGCAAGACCTGTGTTTGATGACGCAGAAACTGGCAATCCTAAACTTAAGCCTTCAGTAAGAAAACAAGTATTAGACGGTATTCAAAGTTTTACAAAATTTGGTAAAGTAGTTAAGTATACCTTAATTGGCTCAATACTAACAAAACAATATAGAGATGACGCAGACCTAGATATTAATATCTTATTTGATATACCTGGTTCAAAAGAAGAACAAGAAAAGGTACATGAAAAAATAAGAGAGTATCAAGGTCAAATAAATGGTAGAACGGTTACTGGTTCTAATCATCCTATAAACTATTTTTCCATAATAGATTCTGCAACTTTTAGTAAGGCAAGAGAGATGGCAGATGGTACTTTCGATATAGACAAAAATCAGTTTATACGAAAACCAGATCCAGGCACTTTTGAACCAGAAAAATATGTTGCAGATTTTCAGAAACGTGTTTCTGAAATAGATGTTGTTAAAGGTGAACTCGTAAGAGATATGATTGATTATGAGGAGTTATCTAATTTGTCAAGTGCTGATATAGAGAACTTGTCTAAATTAGTCTCCGATAAGTTAAACGAAATTAAATCTTCTATTAACACTCTAATTGATATTGGCGACAAGACGGTACAGGATCGTAAAGATTCCTTTGACGCAGAAATGTCGCCTGAACAAATCAGAAAGTTTGGTGTGAAGAATCGTCTTCCCAAAAATGTGATTTATAAAATGTTAGAAAAGTATCATTATCTCAAATTTTTCAAAAAATTGAAAGAGATGATGGAAGATGGCAAACTATCACCAGACGAACTGAAATCATTATCAAAAATAAAAGAGGCCAGAGGTAAATCAATAGTGTTTACCTTTGGCCGATTCAATCCACCTACAATAGGTCATGGTAAACTTTTAGATAAAATGAACTCTGTAAAAGCAGATGTAAAAAGAGTTTACTTATCTAAATCAGAGGACTCTGATAAAAATCCATTAAAGTTTAGACAAAAGATTTCATTAATGAAAAGAATGTTTCCTAGATATGCAAAACAGATTATTACAAGTAATTCAAATCAAATATTTGAAATCGCAGTAGAACTTTATAAACAAAATTTTACAGAAATCTTTATGGTAGTAGGTAGTGATAGAGTAAGAGAATTTGAAACAACATTAAACAAATACAATGATGTTAAAGCAAGACATGGTTATTATAACTTTGATAACATTAATGTTTTGTCTGCTGGCGAAAGAGATCCTGACGCTGAAGGCGCAACAGGTATGAGTGCTAGCAAAATGAGATCGGCTGCAAAGTCAAATAATTTTACAAAGTTTAAACAAGGATTACCTTCTAGTTTTGCTAGAAGTAAAGACGCTGAAGATATGTTTAAACAAGTAAGAAAGGGAATGAACTTGGCTGCTTCGTATGGTTACGATGGTGGTGCAGGTGCATTAAGATTTAAACCTTTCATAACAGCGTCAACTAAAGAAGAATTAGAAAACATGGTTATAAGGGACAAATATATTACCGAACATCTTTATGATGTGGGTGATATAGTTGACAATGTGAGTAATAACATAACAGGAATAATTATAAGAAGAGGCACAAATTATGTGACTTTAGAGGATAAAGATATGAACTTATCAAAAGCGTGGTTGTATGATATTGTGGAAACGCCAGTAGTCACAGACGAGATGGCTGAAAGAGCAAAGAAAATTGCAAAACACAAGTATAAAAGAGATCCAAAGTATTATGATAAAGGTGGTTCTATTAAGAAATCACCTGAAGATAAAGAAACAGGTCTACCTAAAAAATATGTAAAAGGTTTATCAAAAGATAAAGCAAAACAACACAAGGCTCAATTAGACAGACAATCTAAAATGAGAGATGATGACCCTAACGCATATAAACAGACCTCTGCTGATAAAGGTGCAAAGACTAAACCTAGTAAATATACTAAAAAATTTAAACAAATGTATGGTGAATTAAAAACTAGAAATCAGGATCCTACATTAATGCCTACTGGCGTTCCAGAGGCATATGATATGGGGCATGATTATGCCAAGTATAGCTCATCTATAACACCTGGTGAAAAACATTATAATCCTAAATTTCAAGGCTCTTCTTATAAACCAAGTAATCCTAAAGATAATCTAATAAATGTAAACGCAGAAAAGGATAACGAAATGAAGAAGAAAGTTGAGTTGAAAGACATAGAGGAGTGGGCAAGTGACAAGGAAACAATAGATAAATATAAGGAAAGATATGGGGAAGACTGGCAATTAAAGATTGAAGAAACCTATGAAAAAATGTTTAATAAAGTAATTGACAGCAACGAAAATATGCTAGAAGGCAGAATGAAAGACATCGCTATTGACCTTAAATCAAAAGAAGAAGGTGGATTAGACGCTGAAGAATTTAAAAGAAAGTACAACAAATCTAAAGCAGAAATGCAAAAAGATTTAGGTACTCCTGGTGAAAGTGTTAAATTAGGTTTCAAACAATTTGCTGAAGAGGTAAATGAGTGGGGTGTATTTCCATCTCAAATTACTGAGGCAGAGTATCAAGGCAAACAAGTAAAATTAAATGATCCAATAAGAGGTGGTTCTAAAAAGTTTTATGTGTATGTCAAAGATGGCGATAAAGTAAAAAAAGTATCATTTGGTGATACAACAGGCTTGTCAATTAAAAGAGATGATCCTGCTAGAAGAAGAAGTTTTAGGGCAAGGCACAATTGTGATAACCCAGGACCTAAAACAAAAGCACGATACTGGTCATGTTATCAATGGCGTGCTGGGGCAAAGGTAGATAACTAATGAGCAAATATAGATCAACATGGCACCTTACTGAATTTACACAAGTCTTTGTAGTAAGATATAAAGATCCATTAAACAAAAAAAGATTTGCAATACCTTATAAAGACCAGAAGTCAGCAAACGACAAGATGGCACAATTAAAAAGAGATGGTGTCAAAGAGATAGAAGTCACAAAGGATATGTTAAGAGGTAACATTAAATTTAAAGAAGGTGTAGTAAATGAAGAAACTACTCCTGATGAGAAAATTGCAGATTTAAGAACTAAACAGATGATGAAACAGACTCAAATAAGAGATTTAGATCCTAGTAAAGACGCTGATAAAATCACAATGAAAAAAAATGACATTGAAAATATAGAACTCAAAATGAAAGCTATAAGAGATAAAATGCGAACAGAAATGCTAGAGTTAATTGATGAGTCTATAAAATCAGATGACGATTATCAGGCAAAGAAAAAAGCATTACAAGATATTCAGAATGATCCTAAGATGAGAGATCCTGAAACAAAGGCTGCATTAATGAAAAGAAAAGATAAGTTAGAAAAAGATTATGCAGAATTTAAAAGTAAAGATAAGATCGCAGCTTCTAAAGAGTTTGAAAAAGATTTAGTTGCTGAAAGTCCTGCTGCTAAAGAAATTGATAGAACAAATACTAGACCAAGTAGTATGGATTATAAGATGTATAAAAAGTCAGCAGAACTATTAAGAAAAAAAGATTACAAAGCATTAGGCAAACATATTCATAAGTCTGATACAGCACCTAGAGAATATGTTATGAATGTAATTAATAAAAAAGAACCTGCTACATTTAAAAAGATTTATGGTAATCAAACAGGTTATTTAGCAACTATGAAACCATTAAATATGAGTGAAGCAGACTTGACAAAAGGTCAGATTAAAAAAGTACATAAGATGGCAGACGAGTTGCCAAAGAAAGACTTTAAAGATCGTTATGGTAAAGAAAAAGGAGACTCTGTTAGATATGCAACAGCAACTAACATAGTTAAGAAAAAAGAAGGTATAAAAGAAATGCAAAAAATAGACGAAAATAAAAAAGGGATTCAAAACAAATCCGAAAAGTCAGGCATACCTTACGGCATTTTAAAACAAGTGTACAATAGAGGTATGGCTGCATGGAAAGGTGGGCACAGACCTGGTACTACGCCACAACAATGGGCGATGGCTAGAGTAAATGCGTTCATCACAAAAGGCAAAGCATATTACACAGCGGACGCTGACTTGGCAAAGAAAGCTAGAGCTGCTAAAAAGGGGAAATAAAATGAGTAAATACTTTGAAACAAAAGATGGTAGCCTTGAAGCAGTTTCTACAAAAATTGCAAAAGAGCAACCTACAATTAAAAAAGAAGAACCAAATGTTAAGTTAGAAAGAAAAACTTACTTTGAAAACAAACCAGGTTCATTAGAAGACCTTGCAAATAAAGTTGTAAGTGAAGGAATGGATCCAGTAAACAAAGACGCTGTTAAGAAAAAGTTTGCTGATAGAAAAGACAAAGACATTGATAATGATGGCGATGTTGATTCATCAGATAAGTTTCTACATAAGAGAAGAAAAGCAATATCTAAAGCTATGAAAGAAGATTTAGGTAAAGAAGACGAACCTAAAGTTAAAGAGATAGTGGGCAAACTTAAAAAGGCAAGTGCTGCTCATGCTGCTCAATCAAAAGCATTAGACAAGGCAGTTAAAGAAGGTAATGTAGGCGTTAGACCAGATGACAAAGGTGAAATAATTAACAAGAAAAAACATGACGCATATGGCGGTAGTAAAGGTGAAACTAAACCAGTTGATCCAGAACCAAAAATTAGTCAAATAATTAAAGGTGAAAAAGAAACTACTAGAGCAAATGGTCATATGACTAAAAAGAAATTTTCAGAAATGAGAATGAAACTTGGTCAAAAAGGTAAAACTGAAACAGGTAAAGAAGCACCAGTAATAGACACAGAACCAAAAGCAGAAAAGATATAATCCAATGATTATATACTGCGACATGGATGGTGTTCTTGCTGATTTTAAAACAGCCGCAGTAAAAGTAAACGGTATGTCAATCAATAAATGGATGAACATACCTTCTTCTCAACAGAAATGGGAAAGAATAAAAAATACTAGAAACTTCTGGCATAACCTACCTTGGATGCCAGGAGGCAGAGCATTGTGGTCTTATATATCAAAACATAATCCTCAAATATTAAGTGCATATGTAGAGGAAACTTACGACCCTAATTGTATACCAGGTAAGAGAGCATGGTTAAGAAAGAATCCTAGAATTACAGACAATTCAAAGATTAATCTTGTAAGACGTAAGGAAAAAAAGAATTTTGCCACTAAAGGTGGTCAAAAGAACATACTAATTGATGACTATATTAAGAATGTCAGAGAGTTTACAAGTGCAGGTGGTATAGGAATACATCACACAAGCACATCAAAAACACTATCTGAACTTAAAAAGCTAGGT
>VTLG01003401.1_pt1 | contig 22968 bp, 44 predicted proteins | sample 4694571 | NCBI WGS metagenome assembly VTLG01 (sample SAMN12604809, study PRJNA352737) | marine metagenome | biome: ENVO:00000447; feature: ENVO:00000209|ENVO:00000569|ENVO:01000036; material: ENVO:00002151; isolation source: viral sequences binned using virsorter ...
AGATGTTGGGCGTAAATCAGATTATTTATCTATACAAAGATAAACATGACGGTAAAATAGTCAAATATAGAGTAGATTAAACGAGTGTAATATTACATAAGGATTAATATGAAACAATGGGTGGCAATAGTTTACGATGCTGGAGATAAGATAGGCTCTCACACCTTTCAAGGAGATGAATCTAAAGCTCGTTCTGATGCCGCAGATTGGGTTGTTAAAAACTTTGGAGAAAATCGAGATTGGTCTTTGCACGAAGTCCAAAATAAAAGTTAATTATGAAAGATAAATTCTATCAAGTTTTTCATGGTCATTCAAGTGTTGGATTTTTTAAACATAAAAAGAATGCTGAAAAATATGCAAAGCAGTTTATGTCTAATATCCAAGGGTACGACTATAAGGTAGAGGTCAGAGAGTTAGATTTTTTAGATAATTTGTTAGAGGGGGATTTAGACGATGATAACTATAATTGGGAAGCTTGGAAAGAATGATGAGGTAAATAAAAAATGAAGCTGCTGTATCCATTGGCTAAAAGGTTTATAGCTGGCTACAATTTAAGAACAGCTAAACCAAATATAGACAAGTTAATAGAACAAGGATACGAAGTCTCCATTGATTACGTTGGAGAAAACTGCAAGAAGCAAGAGGACGTTTATAAAGCTGCAAGACAATATTTCAAAATAATAAAACTTTATAAAAATAAAAAAATAAATATTTCAATTAAGCCTTCTCAGTTAGGCTTGCATATCCATCCGATACTTTCGTATCACAATATTAATCTAATAGCTAAATTAGCTTTTAAATACGGCCATACTATTCGTTTAGATATGGAGGATTCTAAAGTCACGGAGCATACAAAAAATTTAGCAATAACTTTAAATAAAAAGTATAGTAATGTAGGAGTGGCAATACAAGCCAATTTATATAGAACTAATGAAGATATTGAAGACTTGATACAAAAAGGCGTTTCTGTTAGGTTAGTTAAAGGTGCGTATAAAGAAGATAAAGAGATAGCTTATCAAGATTATTTTAGTATATCTGGCTGTTTTTTTGACTATGCCGCTAGGTTGTATTCAAATAAAGCAAATAAGCCAGCAATCGGTACTCACGACGAAGAATTACTAGAGGACATAGAGCAGCTAATTCCTAATCCAAATTACTTTGATTATGAATTTCTTTACGGTATAAGAAGAGATTTGCAAAAAAACTTGAAAGATAAAGGGTACAATGTTAGAATATATGTACCATTCGGAGAAAAGTGGCTTCCTTATACATTAAGGAGACTGAAAGAGTGGAAGAATTTAATGTTTGTTATAAAAAACGTATTCAATGAAATATTTAGACGACGATCAGATTAAAGAATTACTGCGTGACAAAGAGGGTAAAGTTATTGACGCTGTTGAGTCTGCTTTCCTTAATAAAACTGCGAAAATGGTTCCAAAGGTTTACCTGAACGCTCACTCAGATGGAGATTTTAGAGCTATGCCAGCGTCTTTAGAGAGTTACGCTGTGTTAAAATGGATTGGTGTATTTCCAAATAATAAAAAATTTAAATTACCTACTACCATTGGCACACTTCTTTTAAACGATAGGTTCACGGGTAAACCACTTATGGCTATGGACTGCACTACTCTTACTGCGTACAGAACCGCTGCCACCTCTGCCATTGCTGCTAAATACTGCGCTCCAAAAGCTAAAAACTTTGCAATCATAGGTTGCGGTTTACAAGCTAAATATCACATAAACGCTTACAATGAAGTGTTTGGAACTAATATTGACATCCAATTTTACGATAGAAGCCAAAAAACTCAAACAGATATGATGCGTTGGCTTGGTGCAAACTTTGCTGCTTCTAGTTATGGGCGAAACGATTCAGTAAAACAAGCGGTTAGAGACGCTGACGTTGTTACAACTCTTACCCCATCTACCAAGCCTTATTTAGATATTCATGATCTTAAAAGCGGTTGTCATGTTAATGCGGTTGGTGCTGACGCTGTGGGTAAGCGAGAGTTAATGACTAATGTAATTGACGGTTCTGCAAACGTCATTTGTGATGATATAGAACAAGCATTACATTCTGGAGAGCTACAATATAATGTGTGGCCGAATTTAGAGATAAAGAATATCGGCTCTGTAATTAAGAATAAAAAAGCCTCAAGTAAAGGCATATCAGTATTTGATTCTACTGGGGTAGCCATCGAAGATATTGCTATTGCAGAATTAATTTATAGATTATCTAATGATTATAAAACCAAATAAAGAAGAACAAATAATTATAACAATCTTACTTTCTGTGACCTTCGGATTAATGATAGGCGTTTGGTCTATGAAAGAAGCAGTAAGAGAAGTTGAAGCTGAAAGAGATTTATTGATGCTTCATGTAGAAGAACTAATTGAGGTGAACAATGGCAACTAAAGAAGATAAATATGAAGACAATGTAAAGGGCAAATTTTATGTAGATACAGAATGTATTGACTGTAATTTGTGCCGTGAAACCGCACCAGATAACTTTGCTGATCATGAGGATGGATATTCTTATGTCTACAAACAGCCGACAGAACAAGGTGAAGCAGACGCTTGCATAGAGGCGATGGAAGGATGTCCAGTTGATGCAATAGGCGATGATGGCAATGATGAATAATTATAAAGATTTAGCTCCAGACATTTGTAGGCAAAGAATAGTCATAGAAGGAACGCTGCACAACCCTTTTAAGGCTGAAGACATGGACAGATATTGTCGTGAGATGACAAAGGTTCTGAACATGACAGAAGCAACTGCGCCGTTTTGTAACTACGACCCTGACTATGGTTGGTGTGCTTATGTCCACTGGAAAGAAAGCGGTATGCACGTTTACGCTTGGGACGATAGAAGTCCATGCTTTTTTTCGGTAGACGTTTACACTTGTAGGGCTTTTGATCCTGAGACGCCAGTTAAGTATAGCGAAGAATTTTTTGGAGATAATTTAATAGAAATAACTTGGAGAGAATAAATGTTTAAAAAATTATTAAAACCATTAATTTGGATAAAAGATGCTCAAGAGAACGCTGTTCTATACTTGACCAAAAAGGCTGACAAAAAGATTGGTGCAAGTGATCGTAACAGGTTTAAAGATTGGAAGTTGAAACAACCCGTGTGGAAGCAGTTGTTGATAGAGTTACCGATATACATATTAATATTTTGGTTGTTAAATTTGTTTTTTAATCAGTTGGGATACAAGATAACGCCTTGGTGATATGAGTGATAAATATTACAAGCAATACTTAAAAGATCACGCTCGTCCAAGAGTCAAGTTGATGCACTTCATTGGACAGCTTGCGACAATATTCTATGTAACCTTCTGTATTGTTTCTAGGAGTTGGTGGTGGCTGCTTTTAGCTCCATTAATCGTATATCCTTTTGCTGTCGGTGGTCATTATATCTTTGGCGGTAAAGGTAACAAACCTTCTTTTCGTAAAATGTCTTTTTTAAGAGCGAAGTGGTGCGATATTAAAATGTTTTTTGACATATTAAGAGGTAAGTATAAGGTCTGGTAATAAAATGCCTAACATACAAATAAAAACTAATCCAACGGGTCGAAGTCCTGAAAATAAATATTTTTTCGGTAACAGGTCGATTGCCGTAGATTTAAGTAGACCTCAATACAATAGAATTGGAAAAGAAAAAGATTTTATTGAGTTTAAAGATCAGCTAGATGCGCTTGACTATGCTCATGTATTAAACTTTGAAACTTGCGGTATAAAATTTTGCGTAAAGACAAACGATAGCAGACACGCTCAGTTTGTTTGTAATATGTTTACTATCACAAGCATTGACAGAGTAGATGCAGATTGGATCATCGTTCACAACACGGATGTAGAATTAAATTCCCCAAAAATATATGTGCATTTAGACAAGAAAACATTATTGATTGGAGGCACTACATTTTTAGGTGAAATAAAGAAAGGCGTATTTACTGTTGTTAATTTTGAATTACCGCAACGTGGCGTTTTTCCGATGCACTGTTCTGCTTTCACACATGGGGAAACTGTCAACCTTATGTTTGGGTTAAGTGGCACAGGTAAAACGACTTTAAGTAGCGATCCTCAGTTTAGATTAATAGGTGATGATGAAATAGCTTGGGGCGAACATGGTGTTGAGATGATTGAGTCTGGTTGTTACGCCAAAAGTGAAGGTTTGAGTTTAGAGACGCATGAAACTATTTACAAAGCTATCCAAGAAGCGTCAAATAAAAACTGCTTGGTCGAGGAAAATCCTAATACTCCGAACGGAAGATTAAGTTATCCAATTACCTGCGTAAATAATTCATATATCAAGAAGGATAAACTGGGTCACGCAAATAATATATTCTTTTTGACTATGGATGCCGAAGGCAAGTTTCCTGCGATAAGTAAAATATCCGGTAAAACAGTCAGGAGATTTTTCGAGACAGGTTATACGAGTCAAATGCCTCATACTGAAAAAGGTGTTGACGAAATAAAACGTATATGCTCGCCATGTTACGGATCGCCCTTCATGCCGCTTTCGGTAAAAGCGTACAGCGATTTGTTAATGCAGAGGGTGGAAGATAATAATTGTAATGTGTTTTTAGTTAATACAGGAATGGATACAAACGGTAAAAGGTTTGCGTTAGAATATACTCGTAAATGCGTCAGGGACGCTATCGACTCTAACACTCCATCTGTTGATAGCAGTAAGGAAGTATCAGATATTTTAGAGGAGTGTTTAAAAGATGATTAAAGATATTCTATTTGCAATTTTTATTATTGCTCTCGTTGTCATTGGCATTACTGTTTTAATACCAGCCTTACCCATTATAGCCGTTATTATTTATTCGATTTTCGTGTTGATATGGAGCCTGATAACAGGAGAATCTATTTGGGGCGAATATGGCCCATTTTGGTAAGATGTTTAAAAGACTTTGGTTGATTTGGTCAAGAACAGTGGATCATCGTATCGGTAAAACCGATGACGATAAGCCCGATATTCCTATATTGAAGAACAAAGACGCAAATATAAGCCTGTTGATAAGAACCGTAATAATAATAGTGAATTTAATTACTTGTTTCTTTATTATAGCTAACACAATAAGGCATTGGTAACATGACTGAAATAGACAGATTAAAGTGGAAAATCACCAAGTTAAACTCTATAATAAGTAGTTTAGAGTCAGAAAATAAAAAATTAAAAAAAGGTTTACGGGTGGTAGGTTGTTACACATATACACATACGACTCTGAAAAAACATCAGAGTACCAATTCTACAAAAAGCTAAATAAGATACATGAAAAGTATGTATATTATTTAATTCTTAATGGAGTATCAGAAAAGGGTGAAGATTTAGAGTCTATAAAAATGACAAAGAATCCAGACGTTTCAAGAAAGTATTGTGAAAGAGTTGTTGGTGGATTAAAAAATGTTAAACCGTTGTTAATTTCAAAACTTTCTGGAGACACTGGAATAGAATGCGTCTTTACTAAATTAGCTGATAATGATTTAATTGGTAACGCATTGTTTATGATACAGAACGTAAATAATTATCCTGTAACTGGAAAATATAGTTGCCAAATATGGTATTTAGGCGAAACTTATATAGGCGATGTAAAGGATATTTGGGATGAGTGATTTCAAACCTCCACCTTGGGTTCCTGCGTATTGGCTGCGAAAGTATTTTACTCGCAAGATTAAAGAAGCTGAAAAAGAAATACGCTTACTAAAAGCTAACGGCGAGTGGACAGAGGCGAGTAAAAAAGAATACAAATTAAGAAACTCTTGGTGGGGATACAAAAGGTTTAAATGAAAGACGATAAATACCTAGAATATGATTTTGATAACAGAATCAGTTATGACGAAGATTCTGACTCTATGTATATTTATGTTGCTCCACCGCAGGGACAAGTCGGAACCGTAATGGTTTATACAGACAAACAGCGAAATATGATTAGTATTGACACTGATGAAGTAAACACTCAAGTAGGTATTGAAATCATTGGCGTTTCAAAATTGATGCAAAAATTTAATTTAAATAAAAATTAATGAAGTCAAGCCAAATAAAAAAGTATTGGAAGCATGACGGCCCTCCTTCTCACTATCATGTTGAGGTAGATGGAGAGTTGGCGTTTCGAGGTAACTACGACCAAGGCATCATGTTTTTAAAGTCTCTTGAGGGAGATGGTATGATTAGTTTCAAAGACGATTTCCTTCCTTACAGTCAGACTATCGGTAAAAGATATTACAGAGCTTTAATGTGCGAAAAAGACTTGAGGAGGCAAATAATTAGATTTAAAAAAGAAATAAAGGCTTTGAAAGAAAATGGTGGTAATTTACTGGGTAATGGGAATAATGATAATAATTTGGGACAAAATAAAACGAATAATCAAAAATAGAACTAACGTGTAAATACTATTAAGATGAAAGACAAAATACACAAAGTCCTAGAGAAGTATGCAGATTTACAAATAAACTTGGGTTCACAAGCAGCCAGAGATATTCTTGCAAACGATTTAGAAAGACTTTTTCACCAAGAAACTGACAATCTTGAAGCTCAAGTAGACTTCAACAAAAGATTACTAAATAATTTCCACATGGTTGCAAATAAATACCCAGAAGTTAAACAAATAATTAGTGGCGAATTAGTTAAATGAAAATAACAGTTTTTAGTCTTTGGAGAGATTCTGAATCTTATATAAATAAAGCCTTATCGCAGGTTGAGGCTCTTGAGGCAAATAATAAAGACGTAGAGTTTGAGTATTATTTTTATGAGAATGATTCTAAAGATAATACCAAGTCTATACTAGAAGATTTCTTGAGAGATAGACAAGGTGAAGTTGTTTCTGAAGTTTTAAATGCTCCCAAGTTTGGTTCGGTAGTCGATGGTGAAAGAATGAGGTCGATGGCTAGGTATAGAAATAAGATTCTTCATACCGCTAAACCTATGGATTCAGATTACTGTGTGGTTTGGGATAGCGATGTAGAATTTGAGCCAGATATTTTAAATAATTTTTTAAAATATAAAAACGAAGGAGCTATGTTGTGTTCCAACATAAGACAAAATGTTCCTTGTCACATGGGTAGTGGGGATGATACTACTTATTATGATAGTTTATCTTTGGTAGATAATTATGGTATTCAATGTATGGGATGGGCTAGTAATCCTTTCTATGATGAAGGAGATCGAGCCAAATATGAACAAGGCTTACCAATAGAAGTCATAGCGGCTTTTGGGGGTTTTGTTTTAATTAAGACCAACGTATTAAATATGCAGGACGTAGAGTGGTACTCTAATGGTACATTAGAACATTGGGGATTGTGCGATAGAATTAGAAATATAGCAAAAGAGAAAGTTATATTTTTACCTGACGTAAAAGTTTCAGTTCACATCCCAGAGCAAAAAATGTTAGAAATTAGAGATAAAGTGCAACCAATGTTAGAATTTCAAAAAGTAAGACTGAAAATGAGTTCTTGGGAAAGACAGTTAATGAGCAATGATATTAAAGAAGGATATGTTGGCGGTCATTCACCGGATCATTATGTGTAAATATATATGTGTTCGTAGTAGAAGTCATTATGCCCGATAGTTTGCCCTCTTGGCACAAAAGAGGATACATAGATTCGTCAGAAAAAATATGTTGCGATCAATGCAGTTTAGAATACTCTGCGGAACACTATAAGATTCTTTTTGATAATAAGAAGCTCGGATACTTTCTTTACCCGCATCCAGAAGATGCCCCCGCAATAGATTTACTTTGCCACGATTGTCTTTTTAAAAATTTAAAAAAATATGCCAAAGGAGAAGTGGTAGACTTACTTATATTAGACGAAGAAAAAGAATATACCTGTAAGTTTTATCCAGAGGATGTAGACCCTGAATGGAATGATGATAGTGATGATTTTCCATTTAAGTAAAAAAACTTCTTGACCCAACCTTAACCGTCCCTATAATGGGACTCATGCAGACCATACAATTAGACTTCATCGGCTCTCCTAAACTGGAGATAAAAGACGAGCAATTCAACTTGTGGGATAACAAAGGTAAACCCACTAAAATTCGTAGAGACATTGACTTTGCTAAAGTAGATGAGTTGTTTAACTCTTTTGATAGTGAAGAAGTCGAGCGGTATAAATCTTATTGGGAAAGTATCAAACCTAAAAATGATACAGAACTTTTTCAGCGTTGGCTTTTTGCTTTCATGTCCGTTCATACGGGCTGGGAAGCTAACGTAAAAGGCTATGAGTCTATTAAAGATTGGATTTCTTGGGTAAATCGTGATGATGAACTTGAACGTAGACTTGTCGAAAGTCGAGTCGGTCTGCATAAAAATCGTACAAGATTTGTGTCACAATTTGCCCAAAACTTTTGGAGTGATCCAGAGTGGTATAAATACCAAGGCGGCGATTGGCAGATGTTCCGTGATAGGCTTGTCAAGAATGTCCTTGGTTTGGGTATCGCAAAGGTATCGTTTGCTTTGGAGATGGTTTACCCTAATGAAGCAGAAGTGACCTGTATGGACACTCACCTATTTCAAGCGTATGGTCTTAATCAGACCAAAGATGCTAGACGGTACGTTGAGATTGAGAACTACTGGCTTGATATGTGCCGTATGTGGAACGTACCCTCGACTATTGCAAGGGCAATCTTGTGGGATAGAAAGCAGAATCAAACCGATAGCCGTTACTGGAGCTATGTATTGGAGGATTAAATATGGGATACAAAATACTTGACGTTAAAGCAGACATCCACGAAGATGTGGAGAAGATGTTTGAAACATTGAAGGGTGAAGTAGTACCTTCAGTATTCACCAACGAGTTCGCAGAAACCTTGAGTGAGGACATTTGCGACATTGTAGATAAACATTTTGAAAAGATAGAACGATGAAATATATTATTATACTTGCGCCTTTTTTTCTTATAGGTTGCGCCAGCACCAACGAAGATTATGAATATCAAGTTCATTTAAGAAACGGTGTGGGTTATATGCACCTATACACAGGCGAAAACAAACAAGACGCTATGGAATACATCAAGTTTTATCAGAAGTCTCATGGCGATATGCAATTAGTGAAATTTAGAAAATGACTGACAAAGAATTAATTGATCGTATCTACGATAGATGTCCTGACTTTACTAACAATCAAGCTACGCTTGACCAATGCTTTGACCGATGCCAAGACATCATCAACATGATCGACGAACACAGAGGAAAAAGCGATAATTGGAAACAAGAGGAAGCAGGAATTGACTACTAGAACTAAAGATAGAATCTACTATTGGAGTACGGTAGTTCCGCTTGTGTCGATGCTGCTTTATCTTCATAGTGAATACAAAGATCAACAAGCGATTAACGATAGGCTTATGGATGTAAGTAACAGGCAAGTAGAGGCAATGGCTGTAAGTTATACCGAGTTATTAAACCAGCAGTCTATTCGACAGATGAATGAAATTGTAAAATTAGAAGAACATCACAAACAAGAAATCGGAGAGTGCGTTGAGTTTTATACGCAAGTAATCGAAGAAATTAAAAATCAATAAAAAATTATGCCAGAATCAAAACATCATCGAAAGGGCCGTCCTCACAGCGAGTGGAGAAGGCGGCGAAACATTGCAAGGGCTGAAGCCAAAAACGAGAAGAAAGCTGAATTGCGTCGAGCTATGGCTAAAATGATGCAGCAGCAAATGATTGCAGAAGCAGAACAAGAAGCTGAAAAAGAACTAGAAAAGAAAGATGATTAAACCTATCGAGGAGTGTCATCGTATCATACAATACGAACAAAAACGTAGAGAGACTATTGATAGAGCTTTTGAGGCAGTAAAAGAAGATATGCCTAGTGAGGCTCAAACAAGGTACAATCAGAGAGACATACAAAAACGTAATCAAAAGGGTAAAAATGAAAGTAAGTTTAAAAGAAGGAGTTCGGAACTACATAGAGGAAAACTATCAAGACTTTGCTAATGATATTCTTTTAGCTGATGGGTTTGAAGAAGCCTTCTTGGGCGTTAGTGAGGTCTATGGCAGTAAGCCCGTAGCTTGTTACGATAGCTCTAAATGTATTGACATACTTGTTCAAAGAGATGGTATGGACACTGGCGAAGCTATTGAGCATTTTAATTTTAATGTTACGAGCGCATACGTTGGAGAGTTTACGCCAGCTTTCCTTTTTCCTTTTGACGAGGAATATGATTGCACTGTTGTATCAGAGGGCGATCAATACGAGAACGATTATCTAGGATAGTTTTATGGATAGATTAGCATATTTTAGAGAACCAGTAGATTGCCCCGAATGTGGACTACCTACAAACTACCTACAAACAATCACCAAAGACGAAGAACAGCCAGTATTAAAATGTGAGAACTGTATAGAAGAAGAAGAATAAATTATTTAAAATTTTAAATTATTATGAAATTTGAAGTAAACGAAAATAACCCAAGACCATCAGACATTCAACTAATTGCACACGCTATGGAAAAAGCTAAACCTTGGGGTTTACAAGCGGAGTTGGCATGGAGTTTAGTGACGCATTTTAAGACTTATCCTACTGACCCTATCGAAATGGGCGTTCAGGTTGCATTAGATGATTGGGATTTAGATGATTGACATGAGACTAACTATCAAGTATATTTAAGTTTCATGTATAACCTATGCTGTATTTCTAGCTCTCTTGCAGAGCAAGGTCACAAGTTTCAGACTATGACCTATCATCGTTTTTCGTCGCTTTCCCGTGACGAGGCTATCGCTACTGTATCTGCTCGTACCCTTAACAACATTCGTGTTACATACAAGATTCTGCAACAGTGTGCAGAGCGAGGTTGGGGTTATCGTGTTAGCTCTAATCTATTCCCGTTGCTTACATACGATGTAGCAGACATTTCATTGCAAGATTACCCTGACTACATCGACATACAAGCAGCACTTGTAGACTGCCAGTGGCTTATCAAAGACAAGGGTATTCGTATCTCATGTCATCCTGACCAGTTCAATGTTCTTGCCAGTATGGGACAAGCTCAAGTAGACAAAACTATCCAAGAACTTAATCATCATGGTTGGCTTATGGATCAGCTAGGTGCAGCCCGTGACTATCGTGCGCCTATCAATATCCATATCAACAATACTAAAGGCGACCCTGCTGACATTGCTGCACGTTTCATGTCTAACCTTGCCAAGTGCAACGAGTCTGTACGTTCTCGTCTTGTCGTAGAGAACGAGGACAAGGGTATCTGGACTCCCAAGTTACTTGCAGAGCATTTTAACATACCTATCACTTACGACAATCTACATCACAAGTGCTTGCCTGACGGTCTTACAGAGCAGCAAGCGTTCAAGTTATGCTACAAGTCTTGGCATCGTACAGGTTATTTCAAGCCTTTGTTCCACTACTCAGAGTCTCATCCAGACAAGTCCAACCCTCGTAGTCATGCAGATATGCCAGTGTCCAAACCTACCGACTACGGTATGTCTATGCCTGTCGATTTCGACATAGAGCTAAAACACAAAGATTTTGCTATTTCAGCATTGACTAAAATCTAACCATAAATACAATAGAACAAATCATGGAGATCATAGAAAAAACAAAAGATGGCATCTGGTATGAAACCAGTGACGGTAGCGAGAGTTACCTTACCAATCAAGAAGCAAACATGATGCTTGAAATGCTTTCTCCAAAAGAAGGCTGGGATCATGGAGGCATAAACGAATAATTTAACTTTGCTTGTATCATGGGATGCACAATAAAAGTGCTTGGTTTTTTTAAACAAAACAAAATAGGTTTGGTCGCTTATTGTGCGTAGCCAAGCATAGCCGAAATGATACAGGCGAAACTTTTAAATATGACAGACTCAGAAATACTAGACGAGGTTTATCGTAGACTTTGCAATATGTTAGAAGCTACTGATGGTAATGGCACGGGTCGAGCCTTAAAGGCGTTTATTGAAGAAGAATGGCAGAAAGCTGATGATAATGAAAATTAAATGGGAATCAAATAGTCGAGTCAAAGGTCTTATGGCTGAAGGTAAAATCAAGCCAGAGGACGTAATACAAAAAACTCAAACACAAAACTTTGAGCCGATGACCTGTACCGTAAGAATGTCAATACCAAAAGCTCCAAGACCGAGCGTAACTTTGCACATTCGGGGTAAGGCAAGAAGCGTAAATTCGACCATAGGTGGTAATGTTCACTATGCAGAAACTTGTCGAGTAAACTTTGGAGGCTATCACTATAACACAACAATGAATGCCAATGGCATATTAGATGATTGTTATACTTGGGAGGACGTACATAACGCAGTAGAGGAAGTAAAGAAAGTAATCAATTAAATTAATATGAGAAATTACGATATTATCAAAGAAGTATTGAAGATTGCCGTTGAAGATGACGGTTTACCGGAATGGGAAAAAGACGGACTAGAGCAGATTCAAAAGATCAAAGATTTGATCGCTAAACATCGTCCTGTTCTTATTCCTAAAGATCAACGAAAGGGTTTGAAATGAGAAGCATTATCCTTATTTTAGTTCTTCCGATTGTAGGTTGCACCACAACTCCACAAGAAAAAACAATAGACGAGATTCTACCGAATCACTTGTTACATACTGGAGAGCTTTGGGCGAGTAAAAGTATTACAATCAAAGATTATTTCCCGCCCGAAGAAGTAAATTAAATAAAATTAAAAAAAGAAAGGTCATACTCAAATGGATTCTTCTCTAAATCACTATTATGCTAGTTACAATTTTCCACCTGTCATGTCTAAAGACGAGGAAGCAGAAGTGGGTAAAAAATTATCTAGCGAAAATAAAAAAGAACAGCAAGAAGCAAGAGATGCGTTCGTTAATCGTAACCTGCGTTTAGTCATCAAGATTGCTTCTGGATATTCCAAGTGCGGTCTTGAATTGGATGACATGGTTAGTGAAGGTAACATTGGATTAATGGAGGCAGCAAAGAGGTATGATCCTAACAGGGGTACTAAATTTAGCACCTATGCTGCGTTTTGGATTCGTCAAAAAATCACCAGAGCATTGTGCAATCACGGAAGGCTAATTCGTTTACCAGTTCAGTTAGTTCAGTTACAGTTGAAAGTTTTAAAATACTTGGATGAACATGAGAAACTAAATAATGATGCTCCAAGCAGCCAGAAGATTGCTGACGATCTGGAAGAACCAATTCATCTTGTTAATAAAGTTTTAAATAGTAAATACTATTTTAGCAGCATGGATGGTGGTCTTGAAAAAGATTCTGAAGGAACTAGAGTCGATGGAGGTAAAATGAAAGCCGCCACGGCTTCTTTCGGGAGCATATTGAAAGACGAAAAAACTGAAAGCCCATTAGAGTCATTGGTTAAATCAGATAATAAGAATATGATTAACAACTTTCTGAATGGATTAAAAGACAGAGAGAGATATATCATTGAACATAGGTTTGGTTTGAACAATAAAGATATTAAGACTCTTGAAAAGATCGGTGAAGATTTTGGAGTCACCAGAGAGAGAATTAGACAGGTAGAGTTTGAAGCAATGAAGAAGCTACGTTTCCAAATTAGTAAAGTATATTAATTACTTACTTGGGGAAGTGGTGGAATTGGCAGACACAACAGACTTAAAATCTGTCGAGCATTAGCTCATGCGGGTTCAAGTCCCGCCTTCCCTACCATCTTTTTTTTAAAATTTTAAAAAATTTTGAGTCGATGAAACTTTTTTGAAAAAAGTGTTTGACTCAGTTCTAACCGTCTGTATAATCAGCATCAATGAAACCATTAGAGAAAACACAAACACTTAAAACCAGCGGCATCCAAAAGTCTGTTAGCTTTGGAATCAAGCAGTCTGGTATCCATCACGTTCTTGGAATCCTGCGTGACCAACTTTACTCCGATAAGATTCTTGCAAACATTCGTGAGTATGCTACCAATGCGGTTGACGCACACGTTGTAGCGGGTTGTGCAGATCGTCCCATTGAAGTGACTTTCCCAACTAAACTGAAGCCACTGTTCAAAGTTCGTGACTTTGGTGATGGTCTTACAGAGCAAGAGATTCAAGATGTGTACGCTTTCTACGGTGAGTCCACCAAGCGTACCAGTAACGATTGCACTGGTATGTTGGGTATCGGATCAAAGTCTGCGTTTGCTTATGGTGACAACTTTGTTATCGCATCGTTTGTAGACGGTAAGAAAGTCACATACAACGCTTTCATCGACCCTTCACAAGTCGGTCAGATTTCCAAGCTACAAGAAGAAGATACTGATGAGGAAAACGGTATCGAGATTTCTGTACCTGTTCGTGAGGACGATTGTGATGAGTTTGTCAAGAAGGGCAAAGCCTTGTTTGAATGGTTCTCTGTTCGTCCAATCGTAAAGGGTTGCTCTCAGTTTGAATACAACGATGCAAAGGTTTTATTCTCCGGTGATCTTTGGGAGTGGCGTGACGTTGAAAATGACCGATACAGTTACCACAGTAGCCGTTATGGTGAGTTGACAGTGGTGATGGGTAACATTGGATACCCTGTTGAGAGAGATGACTTGAACCTTGCTTACGATGATAAAGTTACGAGCCTTGTCTCTCCCAACTTGGTCTTGCGTGTGCCTATCGGAGACGTAGAGATTTCTGCCTCACGGGAGAAATTACAGTTCACCGATTATACTCGTAAGAAGTTGAAGATGCACCTTGAGAATGTTCGTAAAGAACTTTCTACAAAGATCAGCGAGCAGTTTGCGGGTTGTAAAACCATGTTCGATGCCAAGTGTTTGTACGGTAGCGTCTTTCGTACAGATTCACCTTTGTACCAGTTGAGAGATGTCATTAAAGATCATCTTATTTGGAATGGTAAGGTCGTGAATGGAGACAGTTATCAGACTTACGGTGTTAGTGGAGCGCAAACAGTCTCGTTCAAAAAGAGTTACCGTAGTGAGCGTTATAGCTCAGACGAAAGAGGCTCATTCTCTTGCGACAAGGATACGGTTCTTATCGAGAACGACATGGGGCATCGTCGTGGAATGATGGGTAAGATTTTACCGATCATTCACAACCAAGGCAAAACCCCGATCATGTTGGAGTTTGAATCGACAGAGGACGGTGACGGTAACATCATCAAAGCTGATAAGGTTCGTGCCAAGTGGATTAAGAAGGAAAACTTTGACGGTACTCTTTTGAAGTTGTCGGAGTTGCCAAAGCACAAGATGACTGATTTCGCTGGCTACCATCGTAGCAGTTCGACTACCAAAGGCTCAGTCAAGAACGGCAAGCACTCTGCGAAGTTGTTTGTGTTGGACATGGATTGTTCTTACAGCAGTTGGCACAATCCTAAATCGGATTGGTGGAATGTCGCAGACGTAGACATGGATGAAGGTGGATTGTTCGTAATTATCGACAAATTTCAAACAGAGATTCCTACTGAAACCTACGGAAGCGATAGCGGTCATCAACTTATCCAACAGGTCAAACAGTTGAGAGAGGCGGGTATCGACGTTCCTAACGTCTATGCGGTCAAGGTAGCGCAACGTAGTCAGTTGGAGGGCAAAGATAGCTGGCAAAACTTCTACGCTTATGCCAAGGAGCAAGTGCTTGAGAAGTTGTCAAAAGGCTCCGCAAAGCAGTCCTACGTCGATTGGAAGGCGGTTAAAGACTTCAACAGTAATCGAGAAGATAACGATGGAATGGGTCGTTACAGAGATGATGCGTTCAAAGTGTTGACCAAAATTGCATCCAAGTTTGTAGACAGAGAAGGAGACTTAACCAACTTCCTTTGGCAATACAAAAACATGAGTAACGGTTCCGGTAACTCCAAGCAGTTGCAGAAGTTGGTGGACGTTGCAGAAAGATATAATGTTGCCAAAGGCGTTGATCTTGAGCCTAGCTACAACCTAGAAGCGGGACTTCACAAAATCTTGGAGAAGTATTCCATGTTGGAGTATGTCGAGAACTCTAGGTGGAGGTGGAATCATACGCCAGAGTTTGAAAAAGAAGTCATCAATTACGTTAATGTGATTGACCTTTGCAACAAGAATTAGACTCAGTGGGTATTTGAGTGGTTTCTTACCATTGAGTCTAGCAAGGCGGCTTCTCTTTCGGGAGGAGTCGCCTCTTTATTTGGAATTAATTTAAAATTTTTTTAAAATTATGAAAGACCAGAATGAAACAGAAAAACAGTTAGCAGAAAAACTTCTTGCTAAATACCAGAAAGAATACGACAGTATTATTGTAATGGATGATTACGATGGAGGCAGGAAAGAAGCCCTGAGAGTGGTCATAGAGGACTTACAAAGCAGTATGTGGTGGACAATGTAAAAAATTTATTGTTCCTTCTCTGCGAGAAGAAAATTTTAAATCTAATATACAATTATGAATGAAGAACTGAATAAACCCGCTGAAGAAAAGCCATTATTGTCTTACTCTAAAATTGATGAGAAACCTTTGTTGCACAATCAAGCAGCTATCAGTGCAGCAGTAGAGCATCTTAACAAGCATAATGCTTTTTACTATGAAGGACTGCCTGAGTTTGAAGCAGATCAAAAGTTTAAAGACTATTATAATCAAGAATATGGTAAACAACCAGAGCAGAAAGATATTCAAGAGTATGTGGAACGATTGATTCTTGAGTGCATAGAAGAAGATGATAAGGAAAAAGTCGGAGACAAAACGATGATTACCACAAGTCTTGGAGAAAGTTTCGAGAAGATTTTAGAAGAAGAAGAAAAAGATCAGAAAAACAGTTGACTGCGATTTAACCATCTGTATAATAAGGGGAGAAAGCAATTAAAGAAGGAAAAATTATGATACCATATATCTTAACCGAAAAGAGCCTAACGGTTGTAATCGAAGGCAAGGCTCACACAATGAACAACGATCATCCATCGTTTGAACGTGCCAAAGAAGCACTTCAGAATGAGGAGTGGGATCGTATGGAAAACCTGTTCGACGTATCCAAAGCTGTTGAGGACTACCTTGATGCTGATGCAGAGATCGAGGTCAAGGATGGTGCAGTCTTTTACCAAGGCGAAGCGATTCACAACTTGGTGGTAGACAAGGTTCTGGACTTCATGCGTAAGAACCTTCCGTATCAACCGTTGGTCAAGTTCCTTGCAAACATGATGGATAATCCATCTCATCGGGCGATTGACGAGTTGTATTCGTTCTTGGAGCATAAGAATATGCCGATCACTCCAGAGGGCAACTTCCTTGCCTACAAGGGCGTGACCGATGATTTCAAGGACTTTCACACTCGTAAGTTCTCCAACAAGGTCGGAGATGTGCTTGAAATGCGTCGAAATGGTGTGTGTGACGATGCTAACCGTGGTTGTTCGTCAGGATTCCATGCTGGCAGCTACGAGTACGCCAAAGGCTACGCAAGCAACGGAGGCAATCTTATGATTGTTGAAATCAATCCAGCAGACGTAGTGAGCGTACCTTACGATTGCAGTTGTCAGAAGTTGCGTACCTCCAAGTATAAGGTTGTGGGTCACTACGAGACGATTGATGCCCCGCCTCTGGATGAAGGGTTGAACACTGACTTCTACGATTACGATGAGGAGTTGAGCGATTACGACGAGGGCTACGAGCAAGCCAAGAGGGACTACGGAATCGACGAGTAAACAAGAATCTGTCCGGTTACGGCTACTACCGGACGGCTTGGGGAAACAAAAACGGGGTCGTTGAGCTTACCTTCTGCTTGATGGCCCCGTTTTATTTTAAAATTTTTTATTATTTTTTTAAATTTGAATATAATGGAGTAAAGATGTTTAGAAAAAAACCATACATTGTTTTAGGTAAGGACAAGAAGATTCACGTTCCTCGTCCTCCAAAACACGCTACGCACGTTGTTCTGGAGGCAGACGAAGGAGGCCGTGCAACAGTCGCTCTGAGAGACTTTGATACTCTGTGGGGGTGTGGAGGGTGGATTACATTCAAACGGCTAGACAACAAGCTGAAGGTCAAAGAGGAGTATTCTGACGAATGGTATTGGACGGGAACATATATAGAAGGAATACAAGAGTTACTAGAAGATTAGAATTATTTAAAATTTTAATTAATTTAAGCGGGGCATACGCTCTGCTTTTTTTCATTTATTATCTTGCTTTCAGTCTGGTTTAAACTATATTGAAAGGTGCTTCAAGTACCTTGTTGCATATATAGAAACCACCTTTGTTACATATTGAATCAAAGGGAAAACAATGGAAGTTATAGTGATAGTAGGATCAGCTTTTGTGTTATTAATCAAGATGCAACCAGAGAATTACGAGGGTAACGATGCCGTGCAAATCGAGCAAAAACCCCAGCAAAATAGGGATAATAGCCTATTTGGTTGGTTCTTCTAGGTTGTCTGATATAGGGGGAAATATATACAAGGATAATAAGGGTAATATACATTGATATAATTATGATGTGTATAACATGGGTGTGTGTAAAATTTATATTTAATTTATTATAATTATTTTAAACTTATTTATTTATTTTTATATTATTTATTATGCAGACAAGTGACAAAAACAACAAAGATATGTTTAAAGATTATGTTAATAATGCTTTGAACAATGTAGCGGCGTGGAATAAAAAAGTAAAGCTGAAAGAATATACTATCAATAATAATGATACTTATGCTAGTAAATTATTAAAGATATATAGATATGCTAATAGCCACGAAGATGCTGAATATCAAAATAAATATGACTTGTAGCGGCCAAATTATTTAAAATTATAATTAATTATATTTAATTTGTAGGTTGTCTGATTTTCTCGAAATAATGCCTTGACCCCCCTCTAACTATATAGTATAATGTTTATAGTTAGTACTGCATTGTTATATGTGTGTTGTTCATAAGCGAAGCCCTCTGTCCTGTTGTGGTTGCAGGATGGAGGGTTTTCGTGTAAATATACATACCAATGCATTATTATTTATGCCCATATTGTCCACCGGATCGTGAGAGTTATTTATATAAATCTCATGTTGATGATGTTGAATATATATATGAAGAATGTAATGATGATGATTGTGAAAATATAATACAATATACTTGTAATAAATGTGATGAGCATTTTTTAGGTACTGATAGTTTTTTAAAAGAACAAAAAAGAAAAATAAAAGATGGTTAAATGTAGGTTGTCGGATTTCGTCGAAATAATGTAGGATGGCTCAGATTTTTGGAAATAAATGTGGGCGAGAGAGCCGCCAAATTTTAAATAATTTTAGCTGATTTTAATAATAATAAACAAGAAAGAATGTGATTGGCAAAATTTTAAATAATTTTAAATAATTTAGAGCTTGCCTCGATTCTAACTATCTATATAAATAAGGACAACATGACTACTCCTAAATCAAAACGAACTAAAAAGAAAGTAAATAAGAAACGTCCTAATGATAATAATTTAGTATTAAGATATGAAGATGCTTGGAATTATATTGTTAGTCACTCTGCAACATGGAGACAGGAGATTGTAATAAACATGACTCCAGAGGAAGCCAAGACCGCAGGAGGACGAGTTGCCGAGGTACATCACGAAATAGCCAAAGAGGTTATGAGACTAGCTGAGTCAAATAGAAAGATTCCGCCGCCTAAAGAGAACTGGCAAAAGCCAGAATGATTGTGATAAACAAGCCGCCGCAGGGCGGCTAATTTTTTTTATTATTTTCTTGAATTATAATTAACTTTGCAGTATTCTCTATATATGCCAACGAAGAACAAAGATGGTTCCACACGAAAGAAAGGTTCTGGTCGTACAAAAGGTTCGGTCAGTTTCGTGGAGGTATCCCTTGGACAACTAAAAGAATCCCTTGAGCCTTTGGGAGACAACGCCACTATCCTAGTAGGACGTAAGTGGGTAGAAGGACTAGAGATGGTAGGCATCCGTTTAGCAGCAAAGCAACTGGAGTCCTATCAAGCCACTAGCAAGAGCAACATCGAAGCAGCCACTAACTCAGTAGATATGAAGGTAGAAGACTTTGATGATAGTGATGAACAAGTAGACATGAATGAAGTAGAATTTTAATTAATTTTATTTTATTCTTGTGTCTATTCTAACCGTGTGCATAATTAGTAAAGATGAACGACAAAACCACAACCATGTTTCCTGACATTGTAGGTCAGGACAAAGCTAAAAAGAAGCTACAATTCTTTCACCGAGGCTACGAAGCCTCTGGTATCATACCTCACCTTATGTTTATCGCTCCGAAAGGTTGCGGCAAAACTACGTTAGCCAAGGCCATTGGCCGTCAGCTAAAGTCCAGTGAGACAGGCAAGACCAAGCGTTTCTTGGAGATCAACTGTTCCACCATCAAGAACGTGAAGCAGTTCTTCAACCAAGTCATCGTACCTCACGTTGCTAACAAAGAATGTACTATTCTTTTCGACGAGGCATCCGAGCTTCCCAAGGATGTGACTATGATGTTGCTGACTTGCCTTAACCCCAACGAGAACAATCGTAACGAGTTTGCTTACGAGGATTACGTTGTCGATTTCGACTTTCGTATTCACTCGTTCTTGTTCGCCACTACCGAGGCACACAAGATTTTCCATGCGCTTATGGATCGTTGCGAGCGTGTTGACCTTGAGGAGTATTCCTACAATCAGCTTGGCACTATCATCGCTCGTCAGATGAAGGGTATCAAGTTCGAGAAGGGTGTGCTTGACGATGTAGCTACCGTGCTGCGTGGCAATGCCCGTGCTGCTCAGAAGATGGCAAACAACATGAAAACCTACCTTCAGGCCAAGAACTCCAAGAAGTTCACCAACAAGGATTGGGCGATCATGCGTGACGAACTGGGCATCTTGCCTTTGGGTGTGAATCGTATCGAGCTTATCGTGCTGAACGCCCTTAAAGAGAAGAAGGAGTGTTCGTTGACTCACCTTGCCGCCAAGACAGGTCTTACGCCTCAGTGCTTGCGTCAAGACTTTGAGATGTATCTTCAGAAGATGAACCTTATGGAGATCACCACCAGTGGTCGTGCGTTGACCAAGACAGGACATGATTACTTGGAGGTGCATCATGGAGTTTAAGATCGTTGACGAGACAGCCTACGGCCTTTATCAAGACATGGACTTTGAGTCTGTAACCCGTTGGGATGACAACGAGTGGAAGTGTGAAACTGCAAACGGGTTCCACCTAAATATCAAAATAAAGGGAGGCACACTATATGCAGATTTAGCAGAGACAGAAAACCAGTTAGGATATAATGCAGTACCTATTATTAAATATATATATAAAGACTTATCTGATTGGGAGCAAATAAATAAAAAGAATATTAAGTTTAATGATATTAAAAAATTTATGAATTGGACTTGCGCTTCTGAGAATTTGTGGGATATTGTATAGTCATATGAAGAAACAAAATAAAACTAAAACGTACTTGATTCAAGTAACCACCAACGGAAATAACACCGAAGTCACGCAAGCGATGGAGGTAACTAAGAAGGGGTACGTCCCCACCGACAAACGTCAGGTTACTCGTCAGGTGTTAAATAAGACTTCCACGTTTACTACCAAGTAAATAAATAAGTGGAACAAGCCGCCTGCCCCATCTGGTCGTTCATCTGGGGTGGGCGGTTTTTTTGTGCTCATTCAAATAAAGGGGTGTAAATAAATATAGAGTAAGATTACTTGCGGCAAGCCTAGGACGGTTGTTTCGAATAAAAAATCTGGCTGGATAAAAATCTTATTTTAGTGCGAAAAAATTCTTGACACTTGCCTGAAATCGGGCCGCCAGATTCATGCCAAGTGCTATCCAAAAAAAATCAAAAAAGTGTTTGCGTTGGAACTAACCTTTGGTATAATAGAGAGAGTGGCAGGGGAAACCCTCCAATGATCTTTGAAACAACTTGCTATGGTCAGCCTTGGGATAAAACCCAAGACAGAGGGGTCGCAACCTTCACAAAGCTGAGTGCAGTCATGTGGCACAGCCATAGCTATAAATTTGGAGCGGCGACGGTTGCTCCATCGGGATGTAGCGTAATAAGCCTTTGCAAGAGGGTTAGCGCACCGAAACAAGAGGCAGGAGTCCATCAAACTCTTGGAGCCGAGTAGCAACGTGGCGACACAAAGCTATGATGTAAGTAGGGTACGAAGTATTGTAGGGTCACTGAACTTGATCTGGCCCCGAAAGTAGTTGCAGGTATTCAAGAACTCCTGTCATCCCATTAATTTCTCACAATAACGTGAGGATATAAACGAAAAGCCTGTGTGGGGAACACAGAACGGCTGAAAACATGCTGAAAAAAACTCCCCATTAACTTGCACTTGGCCCCGATCCGGCTGCCCGATTTTGCCCAAGTGGTCAAGTCTTTTTTTTATTTCGTAAAATCGCACAATTTCGCACCGGAGAAAACATCTGTTTTCACGAAATTTATTTATTACTTTTAAACGTTGCCGATCAAAAAACCCCCATAATGAGCGGCAAAATGATTTGTCAATCACGAATGAGCGGCAAACAATTAAGGCAATTAATCCCCATTAATTAGGGCTAAAAAAAATGCTTCTAATTGTCTTTTTTTGCTTGTGGTATTCTTAACCATCGTTATAATGGAGGAACAGTTTGAGACATTAACCAAGAACAAAGGAACCTATATATTATGCCTATTGACGCAAAACAACTAGTAGACGAGGGCTTCAACTTCACCGCCAAACAGGTGGAAGTACCTCACCCCATCACCGGAAACCGTTCCGGCTATTACATGAACGTCCGAGAGGACAACAACGAGATCATGGGCTGGACAACTGACCGTTACGGGTTGGTGCAGCATCGTGATGTTATCGGCTTTGCTGACAACGCTTTTGCTGACCGTGACATTGCTGTGAACCGTAAGGTTTACGTCACTGACGGCGGCGCAAAAATGCGGGCTGTGTACGACTTGCAAGGCGATGACTTCACGGCGGAGATTCCCAACGTGGGCGACAAGGTCGGCTATCGTTTGACTGCTCAAAACTCGCTTGATCGTTCTTTGCGTATCGCTTACGAGGTGGGCAGCCTTCGTTTGGTTTGCACCAACGGTCAAACCTCTCTTGAGGCCG
>VTLG01004385.1_pt1 | contig 22967 bp, 36 predicted proteins | sample 4694571 | NCBI WGS metagenome assembly VTLG01 (sample SAMN12604809, study PRJNA352737) | marine metagenome | biome: ENVO:00000447; feature: ENVO:00000209|ENVO:00000569|ENVO:01000036; material: ENVO:00002151; isolation source: viral sequences binned using virsorter ...
AAAGTATTACTTCAAAACTATTGTCTGTATTACTTCTGTTATATTCTCTAAGATCATACCAACCAAAAATCATTTTACTTGAGTCTCCCCAAGATTTCATACGAGAGTTATTATCTCTTATTAAATCAGTCCAGAAGGGATATAAGGTGTAAGTATGCTGTCCGTTAATAGGGTCAGGAGTATAGTCATTGCAATAGCTACCACTATTACCAAAATGTAAACATCCATTTGTTGCCATCCTCGCTTGTGTAAATGTAGTGCCATAAAAAGTAAAATTAAAAGAAAGATCAATTGCAGGACTAATACCATCATCTACTACCTCATATGCTAACTCACCATTAAAACTATTAGCGTTTGTTTGCAAATGATATAAGTCTTGTCCTGATTCGTAGGTATATTGACTTAAAGCATTAACGCTAAATAGACACGCTATTGCGTAGCATAAAATTCTTTTTTGCATTGTTTTGTGGTTTTAGTTTTTCTTGTGTAAGTTTTTTTAACTAAACCTACAACATCTTTATTTATTTTTGATCTGTTTGGATTAGCTTCATGTGTACATTTAGCTATGTATTCTTTTTCAGCATCATCTACATCAGGTCTTTTTGATTGGTTTTTTTCCCACTCTATTGATGCTTCTTTACCTATTTTGCCTTCATATGGACAAGGAGTACCTGCCATTGACATAGCTTTAAATACTCTTTTGTCTTGGCATAATAAAGCTACTGATGCTACTTTCATGCCCATATCGTAAAGATATTTAGATAATTTTAATCTTTCACAATTTTGATCTGTAATAGTTTTACCACCTGAAAAACCAAATACTTGTCCTTGAAATGCACCTGATACACCAGTGGTACATAAGTCTTGTGAATAAGACATTATAGATGGTGCTATTGCAGATGCAGGGGGAGCTTCAGATTTAATGTTTTGATTAATTGTCTGTGTACTATTGGATTCATTAATATTTCTGTTTGTATTATCAGACTTAGTATTATTATTATTTTGATTAATATTATTAGTTTGCACATTAGATTCTGATTCTGACTTATTTATATTGGTATTTTGATTTGTATTATTAGAAGTAGAATTATTTGTGTTATTTACATTTTGATTAACAGTTGAATTAACTGTTGAGTTAGATGTAGAGGTATTAACATTATTATTTGTATTAGTATTATTTGAAGTTGAATTAGCTGTAGAAGTATTTACATTTGTATTCAAATTTGTATTTGTATTTGTGTTTGTATTTGTATTTGTTGATGTATTAGTGTTTGTAGAAACATTAGTATTAGAATTATTATTTGTGTTAGTCGCAGTCGAAGTATTAGTATTTGTATTATTATTTGTGTTGCTATTAGTATTAGTAGTTGTAGTTGTATTGACTGTATCTAAAGAATTATTTTCACAATACTGCGAGCCATTAACACAGGCTGTACCTGATTGTTGGTTAGATTGTGCATTTACATTAATTGAAAAACCAATAACTAAAGTAATACAAAACATTAATGCTGACCACACTAAAATACTGTCATGTTTTTTTTGTTCTTTTTTATTCATTTGGGGTGAACACTCCTAGTTCTATAAGTTTATTTCTATTTACTAAATGTTCTGCTTCAATATCATTTTTACTTTGTCCATGATATGCAACAGCCAAATAGTTTTCTATCATAGAGACATTAATATTAATATCATCTACAACAACTTCCCCCAATACACGACCATATTTGCCTTTAGAATCTTTTAGTTTTGATCGTAAAACTACTTTAGTGCCATTATGAATAGCATCTCCTAAATATTTTGCAGCTAATTTTCCTCTAGCTTTTTCGTCTTTATCTCTGGTTCTTGATTCAGGTGTATCAATTCCATAAAGGCGTACACGACACTTGTGAAAAATAGAAAAACCAAGATCAAGAATAACATCAATAGTGTCGCCATCAACCACCCTAGTGACTGTGCAACCATATTCATACATTATTGTTCGCCTTTAAACGATTTAGAACTATTGCTTGTACCTGCATATAAACCAAACCATGCAGCACCTGCACCTACAATAATAGATATAAGACCTGATTGTTCTAAACTAGGTTCAGGTAAATCCATAAACCACATAGTTGAGTAATATAATAAAAACATATACACACTTAAAAATAAGCGTGGAAATATACGCCAAGCATCTACTGCTTTAGCAAGATGTATCCATTTTTGATAAGGATTAACACCAGTATTATTTATACTCGTATCTATATCTAATTCTAAATTAACTTTTTTTGTTTGAATTTCTTCCATTATCTTTTTTTTCCTTTATGTAAACCATGTCTAGCGTGTTGTTTACCTTTAGCAGTAGCTTGTCTTTTCTTTTTATTGGCTGCTGCAAGTTTTTTTCTGCCTGCTGCTGTTGATTTTAATTTTTTTATTGTTGCTGCTGGAGCATATACTTCACCAGTTTTAGAAGATTTTTTACCGCTTGGTGTTCTCCATTTTTGTTTTGACCAACGCTTAAGAGATTTTTGTGATTTTTTTAAAGCCATTATTCTTCATATAAATTATTAAATGTTATTTCAGGGTCCATGTAACTTTCATGTTCTTCTGCTGAATGCAAATATTGTGAAGGTTTAAAATCTGGTGGACCTTCTCCTGTAACCCATAAAGCAGGATTTGTAACTCTTACTCTATTATTTGGTAAAGCAATTATATTGCCTTTCCATTTGCAATCTTCAGTTATGTACATTACATGAGATTGTTTATGTTGTGCTGGGCAATCTGCTATAGAATGATCTGTATAATCTACTGTAAACAAATATTTAGATTTATAAAAATCGCCATCTATTTTTGCTATCCAAGGGCTAGAACTTGCTCTATCTAATATCATAGTTGCATGATGTCTTGATTCACAATCCCAAGGTTGAGCTAAATGATTTTCCATTGGTTCTGGAAAACTATCCATTGTCATGTCTGCTACTAATGCTTGTATTGGCATTCTTGCCCACATAGCACCACCATGAACATTAGGTATTTCTTCTTCATATAAATCAGATTCACATCCTGTAAATATTACTTGAAAACTTAAAGACCTATCAGGTATTGTATTTACTGCTATAGCTATAGCGTGTAAAAATTCTCCATGATAGTTTTCATGATTATGAGTAAACTCTTTGCGAACCCAACATTTAAAATGGGGTATATTGTCTATAAGATAAGACACTACTTATATCCGCCACCTGCTTTTTTATATGCTTTAGCTAACATTTGTGCTTTACGAGCAGACCATTGACCAGCCCTACCACCTTTGCTACCTGCTTTAATGCGATTAAATATTCTTTTACGCATAGTAGGTTTTGTGTAATTACCTGCTTTATTTACTGTTGATTTTTTAGCTCTGCTCATGAAAATATACCTGCTATAACTCCTGATGTAATAAGTAAAACATATAATCCCCAGATCATATTTTCTAGTTTATTAAATCTAATTTGACCCTGATCTAATCTTTTTTCGATGTTTTCATATCGAATAGTGCACTCTCTTTCATGTGCAGCTATTTTTGCAAAAGATTCTCTAGCAGTAGCCATGTTATAATCCTGTTTTATAAATTACTTTTTTTTAAAAGATTTTTTTCTTAAAGTATAGGCTTCGTTTTTTTTAGTTTTAGGATCATCTTTAACATATTGACCTTTACTATTTCTAGCTCTAACTCTTTCATAGCCACTCATAAACCAATCTTTAACTTTTTTCCACATAATTTTCTCCTAACTTAAATAAACAGCAATACTAACTATTAAAAATATTGCAAAACTAATAATGAACAAACCAATCACAATTATTCTTCTTTCAAAACTTCTTCAGCTACTTCTTGAGATGCCTCAATAAAGGCTTGGTTAAAAACTTGTTGAGATGCTTTTATTTGATCTAATTGAAACATAAGATTTTTTTCTTTACTAGCAAGATCATTTAACTGCAACTGTATGTATTGTTGTTTTTCTGAAAGTTCAATTTCTTTTGGTTTTTCTTTATTTTTAGACATTATGAATTATCTGTTATATAAGTATTGCCAGTTGTAATTGCTGTTGTATAGCTTGATTTATCTTCTGAACTTCCTGCTACATCTGGGTTTGTATAAGCTAATATTGTACTTAAATGGTCAACATTTCTTTTAACATGAGCATTAATAAAAGATTGAGACTCAGAAGAAGAAATTCGATTGCCCTCTCTGTCTATTTTGCCACCAATATGTAAAGATTTGTTTCCGTGTGTATTAATATCGTTTATAGCTGCAACACTTAAATCTGCACCTGCTAAACATTCTGCTACTGTTTCCATTTTATCCCTCTAAAGTTTCAATTCTTGTTGTTAAAGCATCTATTTTATCATCGGCTTCTTGTAACGCTTTTACAAGCATTGGTATTAATGCGACCTCTGAAATTCCTTGCGTTCCATCTTTAGCTTCACTCCATATTTCATTACCTGATAAAACTTCTGAGTGATTGTCTAAAGCTGTTTTAACTTCTTGTGCTACAAAACCATGTCTATTTGTTGGATTATTTTTAATGTATCTGTCATTACTATCTTCTTCATAACCCTCTAAAGAATTGTCTATGTCCTTTTTCTTTTTCCAATCAAAAGTAACTGGTCTTAAATCATTTATGAAAGAAAGACCTGCTGTAGATGTTTGCACATTTTCTTTTAGTCTTTGGTCAGATGTACCACCCCAACTTGTACTACCAATAGACACATATGTTTTGTTAGAGCCATTGACAAAAGTAACATGCTCACTTGCATAACCTACTCCGTTATAACCAATAGTAACAGCACCGTATGAATTGTATTCGTCTGTCCTAGCGTTGTAACCGATAACAGTATTGTTATAAGCAGTAGTCCAGTTATATCCTGCATTGTTTCCAATGGCTATATTTTTACTACCAGTACAGTTTGTATAAGAAGCATCTGAACCAATAATAATGCAGTCACTTCCTGAGCTGTTACCTCTAAAACCACGATAACCAATCGCAACATTTCTTGAACCACTTGTATTTTGTAATCCTGCAGAGTCACCTAAGAAACAGTTTTCATCTCCTGTTGTAACAGCCGTTCCTGCACTAGAACCTACTGCTGTGTTTGAAAATCCAGTATCTTGTGCAGTTAAAGCTGCATAACCTACTGCAGTATTAGTAGAACCTGTTGTTTCAGCAGCTAAAGCCGATTTTCCTAAAGCCGTGTTGTTTATAGCTGAAGTTATAAGTCTAGCAGCACCATTTCCTACAAAAGTATTATAGTAGCCAGTGTATGCAGAACCATTATCAAGACAGTTGTTTCCGATAGCTATAGTATCGTAACCAGTGGTCCCTTTATCGTATGCTTGATAACCAATACAAATATTAGAAGCACCTGATGTAATTCCTGAACCTGCTTGATACCCAACCGCTGTATTGCCTCCATTTGTATCATTTGCTGTTAATGCTTGGTATCCTACTGCGGTTTGTCCACTTTCTGTTGTTGCAACATCTAAAGCATATGCACCTATTGATACATTATTAGAACCTGTTGTTAAATCATTTGCTGAACTAAATCCTATTGCAATATTGCTATCACCAGTAGTTAGAGCTGCAAAAACATCTACACCTAACCCAACATTGTAGTTAGCTGCATCAATAGTTCCTGTAGTTGCATCTCCAAGCATTAAGGAAGAAGTACCAAATGTTTTAGCATCAGATAGCCCATTTATACTTGTTGCACCACCACTACTTGCATCTGCCCAACTTATATCAGTTCCATCTGAAGTTAATACTTGATCTGCTGAACCTTGTCCTAATACTGCTGTTGCACCACTAGAGTTTCCATAGAGGATGCTTCCTCTGTCCAAAGCATCGAGTAAATTAAGTTCGGCTGCACTAGATGTTACTAATGTTCCACCTAATTTTAAACCATTACTTCCATCATGTGATGCAATGTCTACATCTATTGATCCATCTGCAAAAGTTGTATTACTACTTGCATCTATAGATACTGCTGTATTTGATCCTAAAGAACTACCTGTACCTATAACTAAATCATCTGCTGAATCATCTAAACCAATATGAAAATCAACTGTATTACCATCAAGTAATAAAGATAAATCTGCTGCTGCACCATCACCAAGAACTACTGAGTCATCTGTTATAGCTAAAATAGGATTAGTTCCTACTGTAGAGCCTTCACCGATTAATAACTTGTCAGCACTATCGTCTAAACCAACATAGAAGTCTTTAGCATTGCCATCAAATACAATCTTAGTATCTTCTGCTCCTGCATCTCCTATTGTAAGGGTAGGAGTTGTGCCTTTTAAAGCCATAGTCTGAGCAACAATATCACCTGTAGTAGATGAGGCTGCTTGTCCTACACCAATAGATTGAGCAAACTTAATATCTTGGTTTTCATCAATTTCAATAGCAGGAGTAGTTCCTACTGTTGATCCAAGACCTATAACTAAGTCATCAGCACTATCGTCTAATCCTATGTAGAAATCTTGTGCATTACCATCAAATACTAATTTAGTATCTTCAGCAGTAGCATCCCCTATAGTTAAGGTTGTTCCATTCACAGATAAAGTATCTGTTACTTGTAAGTCAGTTAAAGCATCAACAACTGCTGCTCCACTACCTGCTCCATCTAACATTACAACGGCTGTTTTACCAGCAGCAATAGTTACATTAGCACCAGAGCCTTGAGATATAATAATATTTTGAGAGCCACTTGTAGCATTTTCAATAATTTGAACACGCTTCATGGTATTTGGACCAATAGTTATAGTACAAGCTGAATCTAATGTGCCTGTGTATTTAAGATACATGGCACGACCTGCATCAGAACTTCCATCTGCTACAGTAGTAGTATGAGTATCAGCATTAGTTGTTATAGCTTCAGTGCCATAACCTAAAGCCTCTCCAATTAATTCTAAGTTGGTATTTGTAGTTGTACCCCATGTACCACTAGCATCACCAGTACCCATTTCATTGAGTCTTAAATTATTTACATATGTACTTGACATTTCTTACCTCTTGTTTTTAAGCAACTTCACTCCAATTTGGTGTTTGCGAAGTGCTTATTGTTGAATAATTTGGTGTTTGGGATGTGTCAACTAATCCCCAAACATTAACCCCTCCTAAACCTGATGTTGTTAATAACCCTGTTATATCTACATCTGCTGCTGCTGTAGGAGTAACTGAACCTAATGAAGATGTAGCTGCTCCAAGCGTAATAGGTAATATATTATTACTAATAATACTTTCATCACCTAGACCACCTGTAGATGTAACTGCAGTCACACCAACGATAGCAACTGCTTGTACAGCCATTGATCCAACTGCACTTGTTCCTGATTGTCCTGTTACTGGTAAAACATTAACTGTAACTAATGATTCGTTACCTAATGCAGTTGTACCTACAACTCCTGTTTCTGCTACATTGGCTGCACCTGTAACTGTAAGAGAGCCTACTGCAGAAGTTCCTGCTACACCTGTTTCTATAACAGGTACAGGATTACCCCATGTTCCATCTCCCCATGTAGATCGACCCCAACCAGTTATATTAGCCATAAGCTAAATTACGCTATTCTTATAATTGCGTTAGATGCGTCTGCTGTAGGAAATTGAATAGTAAATGCACCTGCTGTAGATGTTTTATCGCCACCAAAATCAAAGACGGCAACACAAGGATCACCTGATGCTGTGTCATTATAGATCATACAACCTCTAGCTGTAACAGTTGCAGTTCCAAAAGTAAGATCAGCAAAGTCTGTAAATGCAGTTGTGCTTGAACTTGTAGGATTTACATTAGTCAATGCTGCACCACCAGCAGTATAGTTTGTTCCAGATGCTTCTTGGTTTGTGCTGTAAGCTGTTGTAGCTGCACCCATTGTTGCACTTGAAGTATACAAAGCTAACTTAAAAGAGTTTCCGCCTGATGCTAAAAAATTGTGTTTAGCCTCAAGAAGTTCTTTTTTAAAGCTAGTTGCCATTGCTTGTGTTATCGCCATTATAGTCTCCTAATAATATTTGCTAAGTCTTTATGACCTTGTTTTTCTAATTCATTACATACTGTGCAAATGTGGTTTTTAATACCTTCTTTTACATAATATGTAATAACCATTTTTGTTCTATCTCTAAAAGCATGAGCCTGTGCTTTTACCATAGGGTCAGCATTATCGCTTATAGAAATTATTTTATCTGTTGCCATTTCTGCAATTTCTTCAGGCGTATGCCCTCTATTCTGAGTTGTTTTAACTCCTAAGTCGCCTATGGCAATTTTAAATTCATCTGTATGCATTAATACTTATTTGGTTCAGTTGGTTCAGTTAAGTTTAAATCTTTTCGATTAATTATGCCAACAGGTTTAACTTTTGGCTCTAATTGCATTTCTGAAAGATTACATACCTTCATACCTGCACCATTTTGATAAGATACTTTAGGATCATCTAATCTATGATAACCATAAAGTTTTTCTTCAAAACCTATATCAGTATCTAATAGTGTTGATCGTGGTGCTACTTCTATTTGCATACCAGCATCAATACATTTAGATAACCAAAACTCAGTACATGATCTGCCAGCTTCTGCAAAATGCATATTACTTCTGTAAGTAAAATCTATACCAAATAAAGATATTTTTTTAACTTTACTCCATAAAGCATAAGCTATTGTATATGGAATAGTGTTATTAAAATAAGAACAACCCAAATCACCTACAATAGATTCTATTGGATATTCTACTGCGGTAGGAACTCTATCATCTAATTCACAAGTATAGATAGGAAACTCGCACTGAGGTAAGTATTTACGCATCATTGGAGTCATAGTTCCAGCATCTTCGGTATCTAGAAATCTACTCATAGGGTCTAAAATAAAAGCTCTATCTATTCTAGGTAAAACACCTATCATTGCATTTATTGCCCACACTTCATCAAATTCTACGCTATGTGTTTGTGCAAGATGAAAGTCTATTTGACTTTGACCCATAGCAACTATTGCTACATTTGTACCTTCTAATTCTTTTATAGGCATTTGTTAAATATTATGACCTTTGTATTCTATGAACATCATCTCTATATTGATCAGTTGTATTTTCAGCTTCTCCAAGATTTTTTAATCTTGCAATAGCATCATTATATCTTTGATTATAAACAGTAAGCATATCTACTTCACCTTTCATATAAATATATCCTTCAAGCAAACAACCATATAGCAATGCATTTGTTGCATTTGTAGATAACCATGTTGTTCCTGAATCTGCTCCTGCAGTAATTGAAGTAGGTTTATAAAAATAATGTAACTCTACAACATAAGATGAATCTGGTGTAGGTCCAACAATAAATGATGCATCATCAAACAAAGCATAATGTTTTGGTACGCTTGTTGTTGAGGCATTAGGATATGCTTCTCTTATAAAATTAACATCTTTAAATAATAAAAATTCTTGACTATCTGAATTAGTTATAGATAAAGAAAAGTTATCTAAAAAATCACTTGGAGTAGAAAGATATTGATTTCCTGAAGTTAATGTTCCTGTAGCATTTTTTCTAAAATCAGGTAGTTTTACTGCTTGTAATATTCTATCTTCAGCTTGTTTAATTAAGTTTGGAATATCAGAAACAAAAGTACTTTCTGTATTCTGTAAATAATTTTGTATTAAAGATTTAAGTTCTGAATATGTCATTTATTATGTAGAAACAGTAATTGTTCCAATTTCTCCTGTTATATCTAAACCAACTGTTTTTGATCCTAATTCTGTAATGCCTCCACCAATCGGATCAAATGCAAACAATCTTCTTGAGTCTGCTTCTCCTGTATCTACTCTAGGATCATATAATGATTGAGGATCAATAGTTGATAAATCATTTACATCATATTGTGGATGATCTGGATCAAAGCATTCATAACATACTTTTAATCCATTTTTTTGTTTGTTTTGTACTTCGTATCGTAAATCTTTTAAATGATATGTAAATCCACATCTATCACATATTGCTAATGCTTTTTTACCTTGTGCGTACATTAGTATATTTTCCTAATAGTATAATTAAATGGATTAACAGAAGATTTAGTATATAAATTACCTTCTATATCTACACCTTTTAAAAAAGTATTATTAATTTTAATTATTTTTTTTAATTGAATTGTAAAAGTATTAGACATATTTCCTTCTTTATCATATTCAACTACCATTATTTCGTATTGTTCTTTAGTAATTTTATAATATAACTGTAATAACTTTTTAAACATTTAAGTATATGAATTAAAAGGTACAAATCTTACAGATGCTCTTTCTCTATCTGCATCAGCAACTTCATTCCATAATTCATTATACCTTTGTTGAATCATTGGCACTTTAGCTAATGCTTCGTTATTTTTACAAGCTATATTATAAGCAAGTCCATATGTTAAACATGGTAAATATCTAGTAGGTATTGCTGCAGTATTACTTGCAAGTGTTCCTGTATCTTCTATTTTTTTTATGTAGTAATAAACTAATGTATATGTAGCCTCACCATCAGGAGAAGACCATAGTTTTATAGTTGAGTTTGCATGACCTTTATCTAAATGAAATAAACTAGGTTTGCCTTGTGAAAGCTTGTTAGCAATATGTGAATACTCACTAACTGATATTCTTCTAAGTGTTTGATCTGATTGTTTTGTTGTATCGCCTGAGTCTGTTCTAATAAAAGCTTCAATAACTTCTAGTACATTACTAGATAAGTCATAGCTAATAGTTCCTTGAGTTAAAGTTTGAGTTCCTGTTTCTACAGAAAAAAGATTAAGACCTTTATTTTGCCATTCAAGAAATAATAAATCTAAACCACGCCTAGCAGTTTTGTAATCATAACCTGAACTCATTTTTAAACCACATAACTCGTATGCTTCTTCTAAAATATCAGATAGGTCTAAGTTAAAAGCTGTAGTTCCACTTGTTGCCATTATTTTTTCCTAATTTTTTTTGTTCCATGTGGAACTTTTTTTTTCTTTTTGCCAGCAGAAGAAATTTGTTTTTTTATGTTTGATCTAGATATAGCCATTAACACTTCCACCTTCTTCTTGCTTGTCTTATTCTAGAATTAGGATCGTTTCTTGTTTTAGCTGAACTTCTTTTTAGTTGTCCTGCTGATCTTGCACAATAAGACTTTCTTCTTTTAGCAGCTTTGCTACCTTTTTTTACTTTGCCTGTTACAGCAGTTTTTAACTTACTGCCGGGATTTTTTCTTCTATATGCAGCTACACCTTTCTTGGTCATACCAGCACCACTTTTGGTAGGGCGATAGTTAGCACCCTTACCTTTAGTAGTTTTGCGTATAGGATTTTCTTTTTTTCTAGGCATAAAAAATTATTAAATATCGCCTCTGCCTGTTTTTTTCTTTTGTTTTTTTGGAATTGATCTAGGAGCACTTGAGCTTTTTGTTGCTCCTCTTTTTGCACTTAAAGCACCTGTTAATCCACTTCTTGGATTTTTTATTTTAGGTGGTGTTTGCATTTTTGGTTTATTTTTACCCATAATTTGAGGCTGTCCTACCATTTTATTTGAAAATGATGATGGTTGAACTGGTTGCATTCCTGTAGGTAATTTTATATTTCTACTAGAACTAGATGTTGTTCCACCAGAAAACATTTTCTTAATTACTGTATCTTGAAAATTTGGTACTGTCATACCTTTACTCATCTTCGATGAATATTTAGTATTCTTAACTGTTTTTCCGCCTTTCATTTTAGAGCCATATTTACTTTTTTTATTCATTTTTTTACCTTTTTAGTTTTTTTAGCAGGTGTTTTTTTTACTGCTTCTTTTTTTGCTTTAGGTTTTTTCTTTACAGGTTTAAGCTCTGCAATCATTTTATCTGCTTCAGCTTCCTTCATAGGTCCAGCTATTAGCTCTCCACCTACTTCGCCTTTCCAAATAAGAAATGCAGGGGTTTCATGCCCATCATTAAAATAACCATTTTCTTCTTTAATATACATATAAATACCTTTAATTAAAATTAGCTTAATACCAGACTTTCATCTGGTATAGCTAAATATGTCATTAATCAGAATATACTTTTACCATTTCTAAAACAATAGAATAAGTATCTCCTGAGCTATGACCTTTAGTGGTAAAAAGAATATCTCCATTTTTCCCACTCCCTGCGTTATTTGAAAGTCCACCAAAATCTTTAAAGTCCATATGTCCATTACTACTTTCAGCTAATTCCATAAGTAAAACATTAGTTGTAGCATTTAGAAATAACTGAACTGACATACCAACAACAGAATGACTTATTCGCATAACTCTTACTTCAGAGCAAGAAACTCCTCTTGAGTTAGTAGCTAAAGCAGACACATCTACTTTAGCTACTGCGGATTCGCCACTACCATCGCTGACATTGGTAAACTTCATAACACAATTTCTTTCACCATCAATGATGGTTTGTGAAGTTACTGCATCAGCCATAATTTACTCCTATTAAGATTGGTCAGTAAATGCTGGAACATCTGCACCTTCTTGGTTACCCCAGATGTACCAGTTAGTTGAATCTTTAGCTAAGACATTAATTTCAAATAAACCAAAATCAGTCAAAGTAAGAATGGAGTTTGAGTTACCATCAGCGTAAACAGAAACATTATCTGCATTAGAATCTAAATGTATAATTCCACCTATAAAGAAATTAGTGTCTGAACCTGTATCAATAATAAGGTTTTCTGCTTCTTCTGCTGCACCACCATAAATAAATTTAAAGTAAACGCCAGCAGCAGGACTTGGTAATGTAAGAGTTCTATTACCTGTAATAGCTGGAACTACATTAGTACGACCACCATTTGCTGTTGCTGTTAGTGTTGTATCTGCATCAGTTAAAGCTATAGGTGCAACCTTCATACCATCACCATCTAAAGTAAATTCAGTAGTAATAGCACCTGTTGTTGAATTTTTTGAAATGACTGTAAAGCCATTCTCAGACCTAACTGGTCCGTTAAAAGTTGTATTCGCCATGTTTTCTCCTAAAAGAAAGTATCTATCATCTTGGCAAGTCTGCTAGGGCAGTTGATAGACAAATTAAAAATTCCCTAGAGTAAAGAAAGGGCAGATAAACTGCCCTTTATAGTTCTATTCTTAGCTTGAACCGGGTGATCCATAAATTCCAAGAGGATCAGAAACTCCAAAGGAATATCTTTCTCTTGATTTATATCGAACATTACCAGTATCAAAATCGCCATCCATAGAAGTTTCCAAAGCTGTTCTTTGGAAATGCTTCATACCATTAGGTACATCAGTAATGATGAAGAATGCATTTGTATCTGTAAGATAATGGTTAACCATATATCCTTCAGGTATCGCACCATTGGTACGAATAGCATTAATATCATTATCTGCTGTGCTAACTCTGTCTTGCGATTCTAAAAGACGAGTAGCCACAAACTGTAAAGCTGGTGGAACAATTAGTCTTTTAGGTTTAGCTGCGATAAGCAGACCTCTTTGGTCTTTAAAAGCTGCGATATTAATGATTGCATCTTCTAAAGATGTTTCATTAAGATCAGCACCAGTTGATGGTCTATTGTCGTTCTTTCCACCATCTACAAGAAGGTGTCCATCTCCGCCAGTTACTCCATCACCACTTGCACTAAATAAGTTAATGCCATCGCCACTTTGAAATGAATTGGTAAATCCATTATTTAGTGGGAATGCTGCTTTTACTTGCTTAGTATAAGCCATTGCTCTTGCTAATGCTTTGGTATATCTAGCAGATAAAGAATCGTAGAGATTATCTTCGATTGCTTCTTCTGTAATTGCAAAGCCAAGTGCAATAGTTTCGTGGTTGTATCTAGCTGTAAAACTCTCTTGAGCACTATCATAATTGATAGCGGAGCCTTCTCCTTTTACAGTAGCTTGACCAAATCCACTTAACTGTACTTCTTCTTCGAATGAACGATCTGAAGATTCAGTTTCGTAGATCATAGTATGCTCATCGTCATACTTGTTGTACTCCAAACCGAATAACGCATTCAATCCGGGTAGGAGTTCTTTCATCATTTGTGGGCGTGATATTGCCATAATATTATCCTCCTAAGGATTAGATGCCGGTTGTATTTAATAATTGATGCCCAACATTGAACATAACAATTACATCGGTAAATGAATCACCAACTGCACTATCGGGTCCTTCAACGAACTCAATAAGTTTTACAGGTAAGGTGTTTGTAGTAGCAATAGTAGAAGAATCAAAAGCATTTCTGCTTCTTCCAATAGAAGTACTACCAGCAGTTTGAACAACTGCTGCATTATTTCCTAATGCTGTTTGAGCCAAGGTTGCATCACCTTGCATTCTCATTTCAACAAAAGGGTCGTTTAAAACATAAGCATCAATATCACTAGCTACTGTCGAAGCTGGGTAATATTGTGAAAATGTTAATTGATTTGTATTCGGGTCTGTATAAGAACATCCCATGAATACGCCTATTGGAGTTAATGCAGTTGTACCAGTGTCTAGTGCTATTACACCATCACTCGTCATTTTAACAAAATCTCCATAGAATATGGCTGTGCCGGTATTAGACGCAATTTTATAGTGTCTAACTTTTCCTGTATAGGAGCCACTAGCACTTAAAGTTCCGACTGGTTCAGCACCCATTGGTGTCGCTGTTGCTGACATATCTATTTCCTTTAAATAAAGTTATAAAAAGCAGCTCAAAAAAATATTATGATTTAGAGCCACCGCCAAAGGTAGTCCTTGTTTTGCGTTCTGGTTTTAACAGAGGCATACGAGGATCATTTTCCTTTAAGTAGTTATTGTCCACAGCATCCATTTGGTTCTGGGCTTGCTCTCTAAAGTATTCATCTCTTGCTGCCATAGTCTCTTTTGGAGCCTTGCACAACAATAGTCCACCAACTTCTAAATTACCTTTATCAGCCCATTCTGAGCCATGATCTGAGATCATGTTTAGTTCAGGGTGATCTTCTGCTTTCACAGGTTCCCATCCTTCTCTAAATTTTGCAGATACATTTACATTGTTAGGTTGACCTAGAATACTTGTAGCTACCCATCTAAATACCCAGCCTTCTTGGTGATCGGGCTTTGGTAATTTAGATTGTGGTTCCCAGCTAGTTTTTGGTCTAGCTTGAACTTCTCTAGATTCTGCTTCTCTTGCTGCTCTAGTAACTTCTTCAGTTACTTCAATATTTTTTTCTTCAGACATTTCTGCTCTCCTTTGCTAGTTGCTTGGCATATTGCTCTGGTGTTAACCCAAGTCGCCTTGCGAGGTTGACTTGAGTTGCTGTTAACTGCACTTTGCGAGGCATAGCACCATTATTTCTGGTTGCCGGTGCTACCACACTCGATGGTTTTTTGGAACTCGCAGTTTCAACAACATCTGTTTCGATGCTATCTTCAGCTTGGTTTTCAGTTCCAAAAAAATCTGGAAATGCTTTACGCATTCTAATATCTACTTGTTGATAATATTCATCACTTGTAGGAAGAATATTTTCATCTTTAATTAATGTTTCATGTAATCCATATGCAAAACCTGTTAAGTCTTTATGCTCTGGATTGCCAAACCATTTATTGTCTTGTAACCACTTTACACCTTTTGGGTCGGGTGGTGCAAATTGTTGTGAAACATTTTGCTGTGGTGCTACAGGTTGTTGTGCCTGTATTTCTTTTTGTTGTTCGTAATAATTAATTTTTTCATTTGCTGATTTAAGATCAACTGATGAATTTAATATTGTTTCGTTAGCAGCTAACATCTTTTCGCTGTTGCCACTTTCATAGGCTTCTTTAAATTCTGCTTTAGCTCTTTCTAATTCAGATTGTGCTTTAGCAGATATTTGCCCTAATAAAGCTTCTTCACCTTTATTTATTAAAGCTGATAGTCTTTTATTTTCTTCTTGAATCTGTTGAGCATAAGCTATAGCTTCTTCTCTAACTTTTTCTGTAGCTTCTTTAGCCCTTCTTTCTTCATGAAATTCGTATTTAAGCCTGTTAATTCTTTTTTTAACTTGCTCATCTACACCTTCAATTTCAGATTCAATATCATCTTTATCATTAGAAGTTTTAACTCTTGCAGGTTTTCTATCTTCTGGTGGTCTATCATCAACAACCTCAATTTCTACTTCGTCAGTTTCTTGAGATTCTTTAGGTGTTTCAGTTAATCTATCTTCAGGTGTTTTTCCAATAGTTGTTTTAACACCAAAAAATTTATCTTCATTTGTAGTTTGTTCTGGTTGAATTGTTTCAGTAACTAATTCATCAGATGTAACTTCTTGATTTGCGGTTTGATTTTGTTCTGTCATTATACTACCTTAACTATGCCTCTTGGGTCTTCAACAACAGCTTCTACGCTATCGTCATTGATTAAACGAAATTCTTTGCCATGCACTTTAAATCTTGTGCCTGAATAAGAACGCATGATAATCCAATCTCCTTCTTTGCAGTAAGGACCATTTGGAAATCTTTTTTCGTCTTGATAACAGTCTTCACCCATAGTAATAACGAAACCACAGATTGAGCCGACTTCTTCGACTTTCATTGTTTGACTGGCTTTTATGATGCCACCCTTAGTTGTTTCTTCTATATCTGGTAAAGCTATCAATAGTTTGTACCCTTTAGGTACAGGTAGTTGTTTTGCTTTGCGAATTTCTTCGTCTTTATTATTAATTTTTTTTGCAGGTTTTGTCATTTTATCTCCTTGCTCTAGATTAAGGTCTAGGTCCTTGCACCATTATTGGCGTGTTGCTATTTCTAATAGATCAAGTATATCTCTTTCTACTAATGCTAATCCAGCCACAATACCTGTCATGTGTCTGTATTCTTCAAAATTCTGACAGCCACCTGTACTCAAGTGGTCTGCGTGTTCGTTCATGCGTTCTCTTATTTTTTTTTGTAACGCTTCAACTATATTTTCTTGTGATGCACTCATTATTTTTTATCATCAAAAAGTGTTTCTACAATTTCTTTTCCTATCTTAACACCTTCTAAAGTTTCTTTGCTAGACAATTTTGCATTATCACTTGCAGCATCAAATCCAATTTTTGCACCAGCGATTCTTTCTTGTGATGCAATTCTTTCTTTTTCAATCTCTTGATTTGCTTTTGACTTCTGTAAATCTGCTGCAATCTTCTCTGCATCTGTTTGCATTTTTCTTTGTACTTCTGATGCTCTGATCTCAAGTTCTTTTTCTCTTTGCTGAATTACAGGGTCTTCTAGTTTTTCTTGTACTTCTTTTTGTCTTTCTTCAGCTTGACTATCTGCTAATACTCTTTCAGCAGCTTGTGATACCAACTCAGATAAACGCAATTCAATATCTTCTGGCAATGGTTCATCAGGTGGTGGCAATGGAGCACCCATCTGTTTTTCAATTTCTTTTCTGTATTGAAATGCTATATGTTCTGTTACATGAGCAGTAAAGGCTGCAAGTATAGAATTAGCATTTGGGCTTTGCCCTACCATTTCTCTCATCTTCGGATCACTCATAGCAGCCATGTGTACTTTAATATGTGCTTCATGATCCTGATACATAAAGGCTTTAACAGGTTTGCTGTTTAGTAAGTTCATGTTTTCTGATACAGGGTCTGTAGGTAGTATCTCTGATTTTAATGGAACAATCTTATCTGCATCTTTAATACCTAGTACATCAAGCATTTGTCTATGCAATTCTTCCATGTTGTACATCTGTGGTGCTTGTTGTGATAGTTGTAACGCAGCTTGATATTGCATAATTCTTTGTGCTTTAGTTGCTGCATTTGGATCAGAAACAGGCACTACATCTATTCTTCCATCAAAGTCTTCTTTAATTAATTCTTTGCCTTTAATATCGTATGGATATTCAGTTGGACCATAATCAAAAATTATTCTAGATAATATTCGTAACTCATGTTTCATAGAGTTATGAATCCTTGATTGTACTGATCCTATAACCTTTAACGATCTTTCTAATAAAGCAAGTGTAGTTCCAACAGGTGCTTGGTTGTTCATGTCAGATACTTTCATATCTGCTAATGAAGCAAATCTTCTGCCTTCTTCTACTAGGTTTTGTAGTAACTGATACAAAGTTCCTGATGGTTCTTTATATGGTAAGAATGTAATGTTATCTTTGATAGCACCACCGGGTACATCTACATCTCTAAACTCACCGGGCATAATAGGAGTATCATCCCCTTTAATTCTTAATCCTCTAGATTTCAAACCACCGGGTAGATTAGAAAGAGTTCCTGCATCTACTAATTGTCTAAGTAAACTGGTAGCTGATTTAGCTATACCACCAATTAAATGAACTAATCCAAAACCATAAAATCCCATGCCGGGTAGGTATTGATAGTGTACATAGTGTTGTCTTCTTTTCTTTAAAGGATCATCTTCTAAAAAGTTTCTTCTTATAGATAAAATAGTTCCTGATTGATAATCAAGTGTAATTACATAAGGTAATGCTATACCTGTAGGCTCTCCATCTTTTCTATCTTCAAAGCCTTCTAAGTCTAGATCAATCTGCATTTCAAGTAGTATATGCCTCTGATCAAAGTCATAAGACGATCTATCGCCTGTTAATTCATCATACTTGCTTTGTATATCAGAGTAATCTGCAGATGGTGTTTGTAGTTCTACATCTCTGTAAAAGCCTATAACTTGTAGCTTACGAATATCATTCGTGCTTTTTTTCATTACATGAGTTGATCTATCACAAGTGCTAAGATCAGATGCACCATAGCTAACTACAAAGTCTTCAGCAGGTACAAACATACTTGCTGGTCTTTCTAATGCTGGATCATAATAAATTTTTCTAAATGCAGAACCAGCCAATGGCAGGTTAAATAGCATTTTTTCAGTTTCTGTTCTGTACTCACTCATCTTATCTGTAAGCAAGTAGTTAAGATAATCTTTAACTCTAGAAGATTGATCTTGAGTTTCTTGATCTATATCTGAAACAATTTTAGTATCAACAGGTCCTTTAGCTGGAAATAACTCTGTGATAGTTTCAGCTTGAAATCTTACAACTGATTCAGTTAGCAATGGATGGAATACACCACAAGCACCCTGCCAAGGCAAAGTTCTATCTTCAATCTTTAATCCTAATTGATCTAAACCTTTTGTGTAGGTTTCTTCCCAATCTTTTCTGGATTCTTTGTCTGAGTTGTAATAACCCACAAGTTCGTTTGCTAATGATTCAAGGTCTGATTCATCCATGAACTCTGCAATATTATCATCAAAGCTTTCTGTGCCGAACTCAGCACCTTCTTCAAAATCAATAATCATGCCACCATCTTCAGTTAATAGTGCAACCTCATCTGGATTAGTTACTACAACTTCTAAAGGAGAATCTTCAACAATTTTTTCTGGGGTCTGTAATGGTTTCTCTGCCATCTAATCTCCTAATGTAATCTTTTATTATCTAGGTCTTTGTCTGTAGTGTCTTGCAATATTTCTGTAAGTTCACCACATACTTTTAAACCTTGTCCTTCTGCCATAATACTAGCAGAATCAAATGAATCAGCATGAATATTTGGTCCTTCATATTCTTTGCCATCATGGATAAAAGATGTAATATAAATTTTCATTAATAATAATTTGCTTCTCTTGGTGGAAAGTATTCTTCTTCTTCGTCTGAAGATAAGGGTATGAATCCACCTTGTCTAAATCTAATTAAAGCTTGGGTTGCTGAATCAACTAAATCGTCATGCTCACCTGCAGGAAACGCAGCAAATTCTTCTATTACTTCTTCTGCGAATCTTCTATCAGGTGCCCAAACAATACCAGATGCAAATAGATCAGCTACAGCATTAACCCTAGCTATCTTATCATTACCTCTGCTTGGAGTATATTCTGACACAGGTATACCCATTTGTCTCAATTCAAATATCAATGGCATACCAGCAGCTTTACCTTCAACGATAAAAGCATCGGGTTGCCATTCATTGTATATTTCAAAAGCTTTCTTTTTTAAATCTGGAAACTCTAGTCTTTCTTTGTGAGCATCCAATAATATAACTTGTGGTTGCGTAATTCCTTCATCGTCTGGTTTATAGAAAACACCCCATGTGGTACACGCAGAGAAGTCAGAACGCTGTGTTTTTAAAAATGCAGTATCCCATGACTGTATAATAAAATCGCACTCAGGTGGATACTCAGCATCCCATTCTTGCCACCACTCTCGTTTGATAATAGCAGCCCCTTCTGATGTGGGGTCTTGTTGGTATTGAGCAGACCATTTAGCTACTGGCAGTTCTGCTCTTAGCTTTTCTAATTCTTTTATATCCCAAAACTCTTGCCAAAGGCTTTTACCTGAGGGCAAGATAGCAGGAAACTCTATAACTTCCCATTCATCTGACCCATCTCTTTGAGTTGATGATTTAAGAATCTGCCCCGTCAGATCACGTTTGTGCCATCTTGTCATTACGATAATGATCGCACCACCGGGCTGCAGACGCTGACGAGGACCAGATGTATAGTATTCATAGACTTTATCAAAAACAGAAGGATCATTGCTTTGTCCTTCTTGCTCTGAGTGAGGATCGTCTATGATGAGTAGATCAGCACCTTTACCAGTAACTGCACCACCTATACCGATAGCGAAGTAGTCTCCGCCTTTGTTTGTATTCCAACGACCAGCAGCCTTACTGTCTGACTGCAATCCAACATCAGGGAATACCTTTTTATAATCTTCTGAACCTACAAGGTTTCTTACTTTTCTACCAAATCCAACAGCCAACTCTGCAGTATGGGCTACTTGGATAATTTTTTTATCTGGGAAACAACCTAAGAACCATGCAGGTAATAGATAAGATGCAAACTCAGACTTGGTATGTCTGGGTGGCATATTGATAATCAATCGTTTTAACTTACCATCTTTAACTCTGTTAAAAGCATCAGACATAATCTTATGGTGGTAGCCCTCAATAAAGGCAACCCACATCTGCTTAACAAAAGATAAAAAATCTTCTCCAGCATCTTCTTGGTTCTTTGTTTGTTCGTATTGATGCACAAGATCAAGCAAAGCATCTTGTTGTTCTTTAGGTAGCTGATCTATTTTGCTTAAGTCAATGTTCAAATTGTGGCACCCAAAAAATAAACAGAGTATGGAGAACTCTGAATAAGAGTGTAAAGATAAGTTTTAAGGATGCCACGCAACTCTACTAGTTTAATACTAGGTGATATTAAATAACTAGATATAAAATAAACTAGTTTAATACTAGCTAGTTTTATTCTAGCGATAGCTCTACCCATTATATGCATACTTTCACATCTTCACTTGTTCGTCAATAGTATTCTGAAACTTTTTTATTGGGTTATTTCTGGTACTCATTACAGTACGCCATCTATTCGGTTGCATGGTTACCCAGCCACCTTCTTCTAATCTCTTAATCATTGCATGAACTGTGCTCTTTGAAGATAGCCCTAGAGCATCTGCTAGTGAGTCTAGTGATGGTCCACAACTAAATTGATCCCAATGGCTTTCTATTGCTAGTAACAGCTTAGATTGTTTCTCTGTCATAAAATATATACCCCCATGCTATATGGTACCTTAAGAACATTATACGAACATTCTATATTAAGACCTAAACAAAAGCTAGTCGAAAAAAAAACATACCCCCCCCCTATGGATTATGAAAAATTTGAAATTATTTGCGTAAAACAGTGTGTATACCCACGCCACACGATTTTTTTATTAGCTGGGGTGGGGGTGGGTGGGGTTATTAATAGGGGCTTTTAACGATAGTGGGTACTGACTATCATACATTAATGCTGTGTGCCGAACATCTGCTGTATCTTTTCCTCTAACTCCAGCTTGATCTCAGCACTAGTCTTATCATTGGTACTTGTTTCTACTCTATCAGTAAATAAAGCCACTTCTGAAATCTTGCCTATTAGTTCTAATGCTCTGATGCGTGATGATTCGTTATTGTCTGTATCCTTAGCCTCTTTAACTAACTGCTCTGTAACCATACGCCTAAGAGAGATAGCTGAGGTTATAGAACTATCCTCTAATCTCTTGTATCCAGCCTTTAACCTTGAGGTGATCTTGGGGTTACTCATAAGAACGCTTGATTCTCTGTGTATGCTATTGTCTTTCATCTTAGAGCAATCGTATGCGTTTCTGTATGCATCACTTCCTGATAGCCCTGAGAGTATCCCTTGTACAAATTTTTCTTGCTTAGGTGTTAGCCCTGAAATACTTCTTACTTTGTCGTTACTATTGTCTTTGTCTTTGCTCATATTTATCTATTAACCTAATAATATTTAAAATTAATTTTAGTACTGTTCTCTAGGTATATGTGAGTGAGTACTATCTCTTAATGCCTTTCTAGTATTCATTTTATGTTCACTTCGTTCACGACACAAGCATGGGGATAGAACATTGGGGGAAAATTAATAACATTTATTTCTTGACACTTGTGGGGTATTAGTCCAATATTCGTCTTGTGTTTGGGAATTGTCGGTTTTTTAGCCCCCTTTTTCGACCACCACCTAGAGAGACATTCAGTTGTTTCCCAAAGTAGCCCTCGCAACGAATGGCTACGATTTTGATTGCCTTGAGCAGTCAGGGGTATTGGGGTTCAACGCTACGAATACGAGGTAACCTGAAAATCCTCATCTCGCAAAATCCGAGTTTCAATACTTTTGGGCGTTTATTCAGGGCTGTGTTAGTGCTGGTATTGGTCTAAACAAGACTTTTATTCCCCTCTGAGTACAAACCACTAGTTAAAAAAAGACAGCTAATACTTGCTGGAAAAATGATGTTTTAGATGAGCCTAGCAAACTCATAGTGCTAATTCTCATGGTGTAGTTACTTTTCCTCAGGGGCTAGTTGGGTAGCGTGTAGTGAGAAAATCCCTAACATTGATTTGTTTTTTTCTGATAGTTGGATGTGTGTCCAGCCTGAATGATTCCAAAAGGATGAAATCAGAAACAATTTATATTTTAGGAGTGAAATATGGAAAACAATATATTTATTTCCCCATCTGATTATCATTTTTCAGATGCTAATGGAAAA
>VTLG01005327.1_pt1 | contig 22966 bp, 24 predicted proteins | sample 4694571 | NCBI WGS metagenome assembly VTLG01 (sample SAMN12604809, study PRJNA352737) | marine metagenome | biome: ENVO:00000447; feature: ENVO:00000209|ENVO:00000569|ENVO:01000036; material: ENVO:00002151; isolation source: viral sequences binned using virsorter ...
GCTTTCATCCAATTAGAGTCAACTCCAACTGAAATATTAAAGTTATGAATATCGCCTTCTACTGACTTACAGCGAATAAATTCTAAAATATCTGGATGTCGGATATCCATAACAGCCATATTAGCGCCATCACGCTTACCACCTTGGGTAATCATGCTTGATACGCTAGATAGGGTCTTTAAAACTTGAATTGGCCCACAAGCAGCTCCATGTGTAGTTTTAATATGGGAGCCTTTAGGACGTAATTGCGATAAAGCAAAACCTGTACCACCACCAAACTTCTGGACCATAGCCATATCGGTTGCGGTCTTCATAATATCTTGCATAGAATCATTTAACGGCAGTACAAAACAAGCAGACATAGTGCCCTGTGCTGTACCTGCGTTCATTAACGTAGGACTATTAGGAAGAAAATATAAGTTTCTCATCATAAAATAAAAATCTTTATGGGTAAGTTCAACTTCTACTGGTAATGCCCCATACTGTTTATCTACTTTGGCTAAAGCCCAAGCAACTCTGTCAAACAATCCATTAGCATCTTCAATAGGTTGTGAATTTTCGTCTTTTAAATAATATCTATGATTTAAAATAATTTTGGATTGGTCGGACAATTCTTTATGTGTTAAAGTTTCCGATGGTGGTAAGTTAAATGATAAACGACTAGATACTGTCATGATTTCTCCTCCTAAAATTTACCCTCGATGTCCGCAGTATAGACAAAGATTGCGTTCTTTAACCCAATATGATGGATTACATAAGCTCTCAGAACATGATTGATTGGGAGCCTCTGCTCTAATATGGTCGATACGAGCTATAGTATCTTCGGGCGTTTGTTCTGCCCAGGGTTTCCCATCCCAAGTCGAAGGATCAGTGTCTTTCATTGCCGACCCATTCGTTAATACTTTTCCCCACTTCTTCTGCAAATCTGTGCTCGGATTAGACGACTTTTGTTTAGCTGAATCTGGGTCCAAATCTTCAAACCAATCCATTACATTGCCTAAAGATTGCACACTATAGAGACTCGATTCATACGCAGCTTGTAATGCCATAGCAATTGAAAAGAAAGCGTCTCCGTGACCCATAGGGCCTTCAGGAGCTTTTAATTCATTGTTAACTGACAGTATCTGTTGCCGTTGTCTTTCGTCTGCTAATAACTTTAAATTATCAGAATGTACATATTGTTCAAATACTTGCGCCATTGTGTTTTTAGATTTTTGGGTAAATGACATAGTGTCCCAGACTCCATCTAGCCCTCTATCTTCTAACTCGCCTCTAGTATTATCTATGTAGCCTTTCTGTAAGTTAAAGTTTTCTGCTACTTGATTTAAGTATTCAATTTGATCTGAATAATTCCAGCCATCAAGCCATGATTGATGTACTTGTTCTAGCGAAGAACCGGTTTTTCTAAATATTACTAAATGAGACGGGTGACGTTTTTTGCCTACATCAAACCCTGCAAATAATAATTCTGATTCATCTTCATATTTTGAATACGCTGAATAATTAACTAAATTTGGATACTCGCATTTTCTAATATCTTCTTCCTCAAAATATGATTGAGTAGATAAATGTGGCACTAGTAAAAATTCTGATGCAAATGATTTAGGTCTAGCTTTTTGTTGCTGCAATAACCATTCTTCCGTATATAGCTCAGGCATTAATACCCTACGTCCAGGAGCTGGGTCTAATGCTGGTAGAACTCTAGCTAAAAATCTATCGTCTGATTGAAGTTTTGTTAACAAGTCTCCTGGCAACATAGGCGTACCTAACACAATGCTAGGGACCCCCTTTAAAGGAATATACATAGATTCTGTTAAGAAATGGTCTTCAATCTTGTTTATTTGCCCCATGTTTAATGGATTGTCTGGGTCACGAAGTATGTCATCAGCAATTAATGCCCCATTTACATGCATGCCTCTTTTAAATGAAAAAAGACCCCCATGCGAAATTTCCATTGGATTGCCATTCACATAGTATCTAAACGAATAGTCTGCCTTCGGACTTCGGTTAACCATCCATTCTTTAAGTTGGGGATTACGGTTAACTGTTTTATTTATTTCAGCTATATGGTAACGAGCCATATGGTCACTGTATGATAGATATAGCACAGAACAGTCCCTGTTGGCTTTTAAGAGCCTCCAAACACTAAAGGCGTGCCCTAGTATGGTGGACTTAAAATGGAACCGTGGAAGAATAGCAACGTAATTTAATCCTTCTTCAAGGCATTTTTCTAAGTCTTCCGCAACTACACCAACGTGCCATGCTTGAAAATATTCTGGATGGTCAAACGATTGGCTCCAAATATCTCGTACAAACTCCCAAAAACTGCCAACCTTAATTGCTTGACGTGCTTCTAGGCCTTGCGCTAATTTAGAAAACGCATCATCAAAAGTTGTTGAATGTGGTTTATTCGTCATTTTTTGTTTGCACCAAAGCTTTTAATTTTATTGCCACCCTATTTAACATGTCAGGATCTTGTATTTCATCAATCAAAACCCCCATCACATCTTGAATAAATTGAAGGTTAATCATCCCTTCCATTACTACTCGTTCACCCTTAATGCCTAAGTCTAAAGCTTTGGCAGCATCGAAAGCTCTATCAAAAGTTTGTACATTTAACTCAGCAGACGCTTTTCTACGTAAGCCCTCATAGGTAGCTAAATGTTCTTCTTGTAGTCGTGCGTACCTTTGAGTCTCAGACTCTGCTACTTTAGCTACCGCTTCTGTTCTTGATACCGCCCTAGTTTCTCCCCACTTATATTGGTTAGCCCAAGCGTATATAGTTGACGGTTTAACTGTAACATTAAATGTATAAGTTACACTTTCCGCAATATCTTTAGCTGGTCTGCCCTCTAAATACAGCTCCATAGCTTTTGTTTTCACTTCTTGTGGTATCCGTTTTGGCATACTATATCCTATTGATAATAAAAACTATCTGCATCCATTGCACCATAACCGGCATCAGAAACATGTTGAGAATCTATATTTCCGCCTAATGGAGTCCCATCGGAATTTAAAAATCTTGTGAAGTCTATATGACCTGCTGTTTTATTAGCCGCCGAAAAACAAAAGGGAACTTTTACAGTTGTGTTTTTACTTGGCTCAACTTCTTGAAACTTAATTGAAATTTCATCCTTTGTACAGATGTTAGGCCAAATATGTTCCTGTTCTCCAATTGGTTTATACATTTTGTTTTTCATTATAGAACTACTAGTACGTTGTAGGTCATCTATTTCTTGGTTATATTTACACTCGGTAAATTTACACCAGACAACCGTACCATATTTATTTTTAACGTCCTCTATAGTTGGCAAATCTTTTGGAAATGTATCTTCATACTTTCGTATTTTCTTTTTTGCCGGTCCTATAAATGCTTGTCTAATCTCAGGGCCTACTTTTTGTAGACCACCTTTACCCATCATAATCTGTTCTCCTTTTATTGCCCACTTTCTGTAAGCTCATCTAAGTTTCTTCGTTTGATCCATAACGCCACACAAGCCGCGTCACACCAATCTTGTTCAGAAAAAATATCGCCCCACTTATCAACAGTAAATTCTTTAATACCCTGTTTATTAGCGTTGCCTTTTCCTAGAATATACTTTTTCCAATGTCTGTTATCAACTGGATGACAATAAATATCACGCTGCGAACAAAGAATTCTAACTCCTTGTACTACGCCTGAAATTTCCATTGTTGACTTAGGATTCTGTATGAAAATAGCAGCTTCAACAGCTGCTTCTGTTTCTACTTTTATTTTACTCAAATCTTGCTCAAATTTCTGAGCAATTTCAAGAATTCTTAAAGAAAAATCTTTAATTTTACTAGCCCATTTCCCTTGCGCTAAAACAGTTTCCGTGGAATCTATTAATACTGCATGGACCGCTTTAGATGAACAGTCAATCCCCATATATACAATTGGAGGGAAGTCTTTAAAAATTTGCCAATTACTTTCATGTTCTACCAAACTCTTCCTCTACTATTTCATTCATGTCTAGCACGCAATTTCGTAAATCAGTCACACATTTTCGTAATGTGTCTATATCTTGATATAAAACTGCATATCGTAAGCCACGAATAACGATTTCTGCTTTGTTTGCTGAATCTAATAATTCATGACTGTCCAGGGTTTTAAATTGTTTAGCCATTAGGAACTCCCTTTGCTAAACTCCCTACCTAAGCTTCGCAATGTAACAACTCTACTTACTGCATCATATGCAGCTTTGTAGGCATTTAATAAACCAGCAACTTTAGTATGCACAGCCTCTTGTTCAATAATTTCTCTCCTTAACTCTTTTAAGCTAGGATAATTGTCGAACGCAGCTCCTCTTACCTCATCGCGTGTTAATTTTTTCTTACCTTCAGACTCGCGCTCATCAGCAAGTCTGTATATTGCAGTTGCATAACCTTCGTCAAAAGCTGCCTCTAAAGCTCCTTTTTTAGAAGTAATGTCTGATAATTGATATTCTAAATACGATCTATATCCGCCAAACATAGTTAAAAATTCTTCTAACTGTTTATTATCGGCGTTCATTAAATTGGTAAAGTCTAAACCGTACTCTTTTGTGACTTCTTTACCTAAAGGCGGTATACTTAAATCTTCAACAAATGCTTCTGCTTTTGCTAAAGCTTTAAACGGGCTCCATTTAGTTTCTCTATTTTCGGCTCTTAACATTTTTTTCTCTCTTGCAGGGACAGTATCTCGTGCCAGTGCATTCTTTAGGTTGTTCCGTCAAATTCATAATACGTATGCATCTATCTACTAAACCATCCCATATCGCTTTATCTTTTTCTACGCCAAAGGCTTTAATTTTTTGATCGTTTTTATTTTCGTATAACACTATTCCATAATCATATTGACTTAAATTCAAATAAATTTGTGTTTGAATAGTGTGTTCTGGCTTTGGCTCTACTAACCCCGTAAATCCTCGGCTATTAATAGATTTTAATTCTACAATAGTAGCGCCATGCGTTGGGTGCATAATTAAAAAATCTAAACGCCCGGATATAGGCGGCATGTCAGATTTAATCGCCATTTCTGTACCAAGTAACATTTTCATTTTTTCAAAGTATTTTTCGTACCTATAACCTAAATAATCCCCACAATCAAAAATTCGTCGAGAAATAGCAGAAATTGTTTCTGGCTGTACTAACCCATGATAACAATTATATAAATATCTATCGCACTCACTACCTAGCGCTGAAGGATAAAATACCCCCTGCCTAGCAGGCCTTTGATTTTGTTTTAACTCTTTTTCAAACGTTTTAATTAACCAAGTATCTTGTCCATTAACTACATCGGTTCGTCGTCTGACAATCTGCTCAATGCCCGCCACAATTCCTCCTGTATATCTGATTTTGTTTGAAATTTAATATGTAAAATATTTTCAATTTCAGGTTTATATAATAAAAAAGTATCTCGTTTTACATCGCGTTTTTTTAAGTGCCCGTATACGCCGTCAGCTTCAATTACAAGTTTAAGTTCGGGAATCCAAAAATCTACTTGATAGCTTCCAAACATGGTTTGCTGTTCAAAGCGAAGCCCCATTTCTGACAAACAATCAGCAATAATATTTTCTTGCTTTGTATAATCAGTAGGTTTAATATTCACGAAACTTCAGCCTTTAATTCGTCTATTTTTTCGGGGTTATCTATAAATATTTGTTTCAACCCATTTAACCCCATAGCTTTTTCATCTTTATATGTATACCAAGCACCTGCTCTAGTTATTAGCCCTCTATCAATTGCCTCACGAATAAAGCTTTCTAGTACATCAATGCCGCCTGAAACTCTAAATGGTACTATAGCATTACGCCAGTTTTCTCCGCCTACCTTGCTTTTGCGTAAGCGAATTTCCATATCAAACCCTACACGTTGTTTATTCTCTTCAATCCAACCACTTCGACGTACCTGTAAAAGAAAATGCGAGAAAAAGGTTTGAGCTAATCCGCCAGGCATGTTATCTATAGCTACTGGACCTAAACTAGAACGTACTTGATTAATAGCCACTAGCGCTGATCCATTTTTTAAATTAGGTAAAAGCTTGGGCAACGCCGAATTTATAAAGCGTGCTTGCCATGCCATTGGATTATAACTAAATTCTTCTTCGGCCACAGCAGTAGGAACTAGCCCTGCTATGCTGTCTAGCACTATAACGTCAACTCCGGCTAACATCATTTCTCTTACAATTTCTAATGCTTCTTCGCCGTTAGTAGGTTGGGCAACAAGAATCTTCTCAGCATCTACCCCGCACTTAGCTACCCAGTCTGAGTCCCACGACAATTCTGTATCTACCCAACCAGCGGTCCCACCTTGTTTCTGTGCATTAGCGCATATCTGACTTGCCAGATAGCTCTTACCTACGTTTGTAGGACCGTAGAGGAGGGTCATACGCTTTTTAGGTATACCACCCCCAGTAAGGCTGTCTAAGGCCGGTATACCAAACGGAATTCTATCATAGTCAAATTCAGTATGATTGCCTCTAAATAAGTTTAAATTCTTTTTAGCTAATAATTGCTCAATTACTTGATCTGCATTATCTTTCATAATTTATTTTACTCTGGTGAGTCTATTAGTTCATCAATTTGTGCATCAACTTTTGAGCGCACAAACTCCCATACTTTATCTGTCGCGTCGCCAATTTCTTCTAGTTGAGGTTCTAAGGGTATGCTAGTGTCAATTTCATCAGCTGTTAAATCTACTCTAGCATATTGGTTAGTGTCTAATGGACCTACTCGAAACGTAAATCCTAAATGTACTGCTATTTTAGCCATTTTTTAACTCCAATCTATATAACTTTCTATATTTAATTTCACTTCAGGCTCCCATTTGTCATAATCAACTTTAGTGGCCCACGATGTAGTACAAACCTCTTTATCTACAAATAAAGGTATTTCCAACGTATTCCATTGCATTAATTCTACTATGTTAGGTACTACTGTGTCTATTTCGGACTCCAAAATTTCACAAATAATCTCATCATGCACTTGCAATAATAATTTACTTTGCGTGTCTTTAAGATAATTATTAACTGCTATCAACCGTTCACTTAATATATCCGCACTAGTCCCTTGCACTAGATAGTTAACTCCTTTGTAGCTATCCCCCACAGGCACTTTATAAACTCGCCCATATCGGTTTTTTACCCAACCTCTATTTTCTACTGTAGCCGCTACTCCATTAATAAACTCGCGTGATCCTTCTATAGCGTCTAAGTATCTTTTTTTATACTGCGCAGCTTTACCTACAGTAGTTTGAAGCTGTTGTGCTAATCTAGGAGTCCCTATTCCATAAATAATACCAAATGTAATGCCTTTAGCCATTTGTCTATAGTATTTAAACTCTGGATGGTCGTCGGTAATTTCAAATGCAATTTTAGCGGCTTCGCCATGAAAATCAACATCCGTATTATGTAATAAATCATCCATAGCCTTGTTTCTCAAATAGCTAAGAAAGACTCTTACTTCCATTTGTGAATAGTCAAAACTTACTAATTTATAACCAGGGCGTGCCACAAACAATCTTCTAATTGCTACCTGTGTGTCATCATCCTCATCAAACGACTCATCGCCCATAAATCCCCATGTATTTAAAACTTCATTGCTTAATACATTTTCTGCCGTTACGCCCTTAGTAGCGATACTAGCGTCCACTCTGCCTTTTACTACAGTAAGCTCTTCTTCCGAAAGCTCGACATCGCGTAACTTAAAATGATTACGAGGAATGTTTTGTAAATTAGGCTCTCTACTACTTAGTCTGCCTGTTACAGCGCCCCAATTACAAAACGAAGTATGTAAGGTATCTTTTTCAACATAAGGTTCCAAATAAGTAGAAATCAATTTATGTAAGGCTCTATGCTGTCTAATCAATCCTGCTAATAAATGGTCAATTTGTGCTAATGCCGCAGCTGACCATGATTCTTTACCTGTAGCTGTTTCTAAGCTCGAATAAATGCCAAACTCATGAAAAACCTCTCCCATTTCTTGCGTGCTTTTAATATTAAATTCTCGGCCAGCAATCTGGTAAATTTGCTGTTCTACTTCGCGCTGCCTAGTCTTAATTTTATCAATTGCTTTTGTAATATAAGCTGAATCAACTTTAATTCCAGCGCGTTCCATTTCATATAAAACTTTAGTTAAATCATATTGCAAATCTAATATTGCTTGCTGCCCTGTTTTTTCAATTTTTTCTAAACAATCAAAATAAAGCTTATATGTCCAAAAAACATCTTTTTCACAATAAGGCCCTAAAACCTCCGGATTAGACAAAGAATAATCTTTATTCCAATTTTCTTTCTGCAAAATTTTCTTGGTATCAATATCGTATTGTCCAGCTTGTGGTCCATACAACCTAATAATAGTTTTTGTTAACGCTAGTTCTCGTATTGTGGTATTAGCGGTCATTCTTACTAACAGCATTACATCTTTCAGAGCTTTTTTTTCAATATCTAAACCTTCTTTTTCTAAAAAGCTTAGATCAAACTTAAAATTATAGCCTATTAATTCAGTTCTGCAGCTCATTGTAGTTATTAAATCGCCCAATAAACTTATAGGAAGATTTAAGCCTTCATGATGTCTAAAAGGAAAATAGTATGTATCTATACTTTGTCCGTTATCTGTACTTACGCCAACCCCAACGCCACAAATGTGGCTCTCACCATATGCATCTGTGCCGTTGGTTTCAACATCTACTGCCCAAACAGAATAATCGGCTAAGTCATTAATAACTTGGTCATATAATAATTCTGTATTGACTAACATTAAAATAACTCATCAATATCCGCTTGGGTAACAGGCTTCGTAGTAACGTCTCCTGTGCCATTACTAGACCCTTCAGGAGCCCAAACCTCACTATATCTTTCTAAATAGTATTGCTCTATTGTAGGAAGTTCGTTTTCAGGCTCTGGAACCTTTAACTCTCTTGTGGTGGCAGCAATAGTATACGACGTATCTTGCATACCCGTCCCAGTCCGTTTAATTCTAATAATGCCTTTATTTAAACTTCCCCAATCGTTGTAAATATCGTAAAGCTGGTTAAATACGTACTCATTGCGACCATATGACAAACTAATAATTTTAAAAGCATTTACGTCTTCTTTATAAAGCTGTTTGCCTGTAGGGTCTTTAATAGGCTCCCAACCCGCTTCTCTTCCACGCTCCGTTAACGTGCTATGTATAACTTCAAACACATAAGCCCAAAAAGTAAATTTTTGTGATGCATTAACGTCTTCTGGAACATCTCCTGCGTCAACAGAATCATGTTTAAGTAAGTTGTTAAATCCTCCCATTGCTTTAGGCCAAGTATACATTTCCACATTGTCGAAATATTTATCGTCCTCATTTCCTGTAGCTATTGGGGCAATAAATGCTTGATCCCCATCTCTAAAATAAAACTCTTGACTAGGTACTGATGTACGCTGCATTTGTTGTTTTTGTGCGTTTGTTCTTAATTGTTGTATTCTGTGTATTCCACTCATTATAGTTTCTCCCTATATAAAAAATTTGTTTACCAATAGTATCTGTTTTCAATTAATTGTTCAAGATGTTCTTTTTGTCGAATATCCTGTATATCTTTGTGCGGTGATGGTATTTGGATGTATGACGTTTGCGTTATTTTTTTTAACCTCCATAATGCTTTTTCGCGACCTAACTCGCCTGCTTTGTCATTGTCTAAACACACCACAAATTCTTTTGTTGACATTGATTTCAACAAATTATATTGGACTAAAGATAAATGAATACCTAACAAAGCTACAGCTTGATAACCATTTTGCTGTAACCACATAGTATCCAATGTGCCTTCCGTAATGCAAATAAAGTCAGACTTTTGAAGCTTATCGGCTCCAAATAATAATTGAGATTTTTTTAATCCTTTACTATACATATATTTAGGCTCGGTATTTTGTCTCCTACTTACGTGCCCTACTGTTGTCCCATCTTTATCTCGAATAGGAATTATCAGGTCATCGTAAACATTAGTGCCGCATCCCCACTCTAATAAAAAATCTTTGGTAAACCCTCTATCGTATATCCACTCTGGTAATTGATTTTCAATAAAAGATGAAGGTAACGTTTTCTCTGAATTTTGCTCAATAGTTTTTGTAGGTTCCGTAAAAGTTAATGACGTATTAAATTTCTCTAAAAATTTTCTTACTTGGGTAGCGTCAAAATCCATCATTTGTTGTATAAAAGTTAATAATGACCCTTGCCCGCATCCTGCAAAACAAATCCATACGCCTTTTTTAGTGTTAATAGAACATGACGCATGTGTGTCTAAATGCAAAGGACACGGAATGCTAAATTCATCTCTATCTATCGGTATATCCAAATTAGTCGCTAATAAAATTTGGATCCAATCTGTTTCGCTGTTAATAATCTGACTTAAACTCATAATTCTCTAACTCCTCTATTTGCCCTCTATTTACATCCCATTTAAATATCATATCACCTGCAATCAACGCGCCGTCCCGAACCTTTAAACACCGTATTTTTCGTAATCGTTCATCATAGTCTCCATCCGTATCTAAGGTTTTAGACATAGAAAATAAATAATCCGCAGCTCTTAACAACCCATCTCCAAATGCAACTTGTGTAGCATGCGGCGGTTCAAATTCGTCTACATTTTCTCTGTTAGCCTGTGTAGACACGCAAATAGCTATGTTTTCTTGCATAGCTAAATTTTTAAAATCATTTGCTAAATCATACGATTTTTCCCAAGAGGTTTGTGTCGCCCTAGCCGTCTGACTTCTAATTAAATAAATACCATCTATAATTACTAACTGGGGTTTGTAGCGTCTTACTAACCGTTTAATTGCTTGAATAGTTATGCCATCCTCTCCGGCTAAACTATGGCAAATCGCTTGATTTTTAGCATCGTTTTCCTGTAAAAACCTAACATATTCATCTTTATCTTCAAGAGGACGTAAATTGGCTAAGTCAGAATGAGAAAATGAATATCCAAGTTTATGCCCCATCACCGTATCTAACCGCACACTTAATTGCTTAACAGTAAGTTCTGGACTTATAAACAGCGTTCTAGTACCCGCTAAAGCTGCTGTAGCAACTAATTCTGTGCAAAACCATGATTTACCTATACCAGCTCTTGCAAATACTCCTATAAGTTCTCCTGGTTTCCATCCGCTACCTAAAGCCTGCAATCCTTTAAAGGGTGTAGGTGTGCCTACAATACCGCCTTTTTCTAAATAACGTTGCCTATCCTCTTCATATTCTTCTAATCGCCTAATGCTCCCATCATCATACACAGTAATTTCTGTATCAAAATCCAACTCAATGTCAGAAAGCTGGGAGATTAAATCAATTAAACCTTTCTGTGGATCGTTTCTAATTACTTTAATTTTATTAGAAACAGCTCCTTCAATATGCCTGTACAAAACCTGTTTTTTAAAAATATCTAACGTATGCTCCCACGTCATACCTATCATATTAGTATCTACCGTTGGGTAAGATACCTCAATTTCAGTTAAGGTGGGAAATTTTTTATAAGTATCCACAAAATTTTTTAACCAATTAAAAACTTCTCCGTGAACACTAAAATGTTGTGCTGTATATGGAAAAGCGTTTAACCGTTCTTCTGTAGCGTTACAAATAATAGCCGATTCAATTTCTGCGTAAGTGCTGGAATCAACTTGCTCGTACCGTGATCTATCTTCTAACATTCTACCTCGTGGGTAACTCTGTTAAAATCGAATCGTTGGTTAATAAGTAGTAATGAAAACTAGGGTCAAACTGTTTATCTTTTACTTCTACTGCTTGTTTAAGTGTGGAAACTTCGCCGATTTTAACAATAGTTCCGTCTTTTTTATTTACTGCAATCACATCATATAATTGCGCTGGATAGTCTGTCAAGAATTTTGTTTTAAACAGGCGACCTATTTCATGTTTTAGTTTTTTTCTCATATATTTTTGCTCTTGTTGTTATAAAAGTGTGTATTTTCTTTTGTATATTATTTCGTACTTTATATGCTGAATCTTCTATTTTTTCTGATATGTATTCCATAGTCATGCCTTCTAGGCGTAATTCTAAAAAATGTAACTCTTGTGATGTTAAATCAGCTCTAGTAATCATGTCCATTAACTCTACATCATTAATAAATTCTAGTGCGCTAGAGTCAGATAAAGAATTTGCTATTTCGTTCGGTAGAAAGCCTTGTGGGTTATCGTCTACATCCATGCCGTCTATACTATACGTAATATTAACATTTTTAGTTTTTTGGGCTTTTGATATTAACGTCCGTAAAGTGTTTACCATAGCAGTGTGCAAATAAGTGTGAAAAATTACGCCTTTAGTGTCATCAAAGTGATCCGCAGCTTTAAGTATTGATATGCGTAATTCTTGGGCAATGTCTTCTCGGTCCATGCCATTTACAAATGTTGTCTGTAAAAACTTTTGGACTTTAGGCTCCCATTTCTCTAAAAGCTCGTCATTAATATCCAAACTAACTTATACCATCCCTCTGCCCCAGACCATAACATTTCTGGCTGCAGTAAATATGTTTCATTCCTCTTTGATACCGCTGAATAACGTGGCTTCGTTGCAACTGAAACTTATGGTGGCAGAATGAACATTCTACATCCACATGATAATATTTTCTTTGACATTCTTCCGTAGGGCATATCATTTGATTATCTGGTGTCATGTTTCCACACACCTTGCAAAATATTATTCTTTTTTTATAGTGCGGTTGCCTGTTATTTAATCCAGCTTTTTTTAATACTTGATGTACATATTGTTTGGATACATTAAGTTTACGGCTAATTTCTGAGCCGGTCAATAACGGTTGCCTTGTACGTAATCTAATAATCTTCTTTTTGTTTCGCATTTAACCATTTTTAAGCGCGTCTATTTCTGTTTTTAATTCAATAATTGCGGCATGTAAAATTCCTATATAACTCATAACAGTAATGCCTTCAGGTTCGTTATTGTCATCGTTAGCAACAATTTCAGGTAAATAAGTATTAGTAGAATCAGCATCGGCTATACTACCTATATGTTTAATTTGATATTGCGGAAGTTTTCGTAACTCAACACGCTGAGATTCAGCCCAATTATCAATCCAAGTTTTCATTTCACCTTCAGGCATATTCCATAACGCTTTATTTCGATGTGCCGTTTCGGTAGGAAAAATTTTATCCCATTCATCTTGTCCAAATTCATTAATAGCTGCTATTTTAATATCTTCTGCTGAGACAAAAGGTTTTTTTAACCAACTTTTAGGCGGAGAATTTATTAATTTTTGAAGATACCCGCTTGAAAGATCTGCAATATTTTCTTTATATTCTGCTCTGGACCAAGTCAGCCAATTATCCGATATAGCAGCGCCTCCTCCTTCGTTAATTCTAAGAGTACTAGTAGCACTTGGCGCAGTGGAAGTACCTATTAGAATATGTCCAGTAGTTTGAACCCCCCCTGATAATGATAAGAGAGATGAAGTTATTGTTAAAGCAGCAGTCCCTCCTGTAGCAATATTAACTTGATCTGGCCCATTACTATATATACCTGTATTATCATCCCCATAAAAAGTATAAACAGGTTTAGCTTTTGATCCAGATTTTTCTGCTGAAGAAACTGTATGTGTTTGGGCAAAATATCTAGGCGCTAATGGGGCTATATTAAAAAATTTAGCATAAGACCCTACAGCTAATGTCGAACTGTCAGCAGTAGTACTTGCTGCATATTGATGAGCAGCATCATCTATAGCTGAACCATTATCTCTAATTATTAAGTTCCGCCCACCTTGCGCAATTTCTCCTACAGCTCCTGACCCTTGCCTATAAATTTTTGTGCTACCAGAAGATGAGTTTCCACTAACTCCGGCATTATGGTCAAACTGAATATATTGGCTACCATCAGACGACTCAGTACCAGAATCGGGGTCCGCAAAAATAACCCCTCCTTGAGAACTATTATCGCCGCCATAAATTTGGATGTAGTTCATGTTAGCTACGCCTTCTTGCCCTACAGTAATCCGGCCATTAGTAGTTGCGCCACTACCTGGAATAATATTTAAAACGCGCGTTCCTGATGCATTAAAGGCACTAATTCCTGCCGAATTGTGTACTACTCTAGCAGCGTTAGCCGTTCCAGATACAACTTCCCCCGCTGTAGACACATTTGCATCACTTGTTACACTACCTGTAGTACCGTAAAGTTCTAAAATAGCTACTGCGCCGCTATCCCTATTTGCTTTAGCTCTACCTAAAATAATGTCATTTCGAGGATCGGCTATTTTAGTGTAATTAGTGCTACTTGCAGTAGAAGGAATAACCTGCAAATCCTGCCTATCAGTAGATAGCGGGGAAGCGACATTTGCTGAAGCTGAAGGTCGTAAGAATAAAGTATGCCATTCAAAAGCAGCATCTCCGGTAATAGCTAACGCGGTAGCATCTCCACCTTTTAATGTGTAAGAACGTCCACTAGGATGCGTAACAACCGTAACAGTGCTTCCACTATCTTCTACAATTTCAATAGTGTCACGATCTTTAGCCTTTAGATGACCGTTTGGAATTGTCCATTTTTCTGTTCCTGGAGCAATGTCGGGAGGTAAATCTATGTCTAATGGCGAAGAACCTTTAAGGCTTATAGGTACGCCTGTACCATTTGTATCCATGCCAATAGCAGATATAACGCAGTTAATAAAACCATTTTCTACGCTATATTCCATACTTTCTATAAGCACTGAATAATCTTTGTCCCAAATTTTATTTTTAACCTTAACTACATGTCCAGGCTCTGCGGGAATGTATACTGCCATAGGCTTACTTGCGTCTAAAGCTGTACCATCGCTAGTGTCCGTTGCAGACGAACCGTAAGTTACTGTAGTAGAAGAAACGGCTGAAATATATGCGTAACGATTTACAGAGTTTCCTGAATCATTTAATTCAGCTATAACCATTCCAGTTTTCGCCCCAAATGTTAATGGGTTATTAATAGCAGTGCCTTTATCCGCAGGCGTAAACGCCCCTGTACCGGCTACAGCAAGATCATCGGCATGTTGAACGGCAGTAGTACCGTTTACCCCTCTTGTAACGGTAAAAGTATTTGAGTCTATATCGGTAATTTGCATTTGTTCAGATGTGCCAGATGTAACGCACGTAATAATATCATTAACGCTAAAACCAGAGGCTGAATCTACTATTAATTCTGTAGCACTTGCTCCAAAATTTCCTGCCATATTTATATTAGTAGTAGCTGTAGGAGCCGTAGCAAAAGTTAACACATTACTGCTTCTGCTAATGTTTGCTGCAGGAGCACGTAATTTAGTCATTGGATAACGAATTACACTAACTCGAGCTCTAGTAACACTGCCTGAAGTAGTTCTATCTAAACTGCCTACAATTTCTTTTCTAATACCATCCCGCGAAATATCTCCCTGAAAGTATTGAAGTCTAATCGGTTTGTTATATCCAATTACTGTTTTTCTTCGAGAGGTGCTAGGAGTTAAATCCGCATACACTGAAGGAGTAGCTGAAGCAGCTGTATTAGTGGTTAAAAAGAATCTTACGCTACTCGAAGATGTTGGAAAAGGATCAAACGTTATGCCTGTTTCGTTTGTAAACTGCTCAGTTGTTTTTTCATCATATACGTTTGATAAAATTAAATATTTGCTAGAACCAGTTCCGCTTTGATAATGTACAGTAGCGCATGGATTTTCTACTTTACCCGTTACTGTAGCATCGTCATTGTGGGTAGCAACACTTGTACTATTATATTGACGAGTTACAGTAAAAGTATTTGTACTCGTATTAATTGCTGTAATAAGCATTTGTTCACTATCTACAGTAATTGTTTGCCCAACCACAAAATCTGTTACTGAATCTACTACAACAGATGTATCTGTACTAGCGTTATTACCTAAATTACTCCCCATGTTAATTGCAGTTGTAGGGTTAGCTCTGTATAGCAATTGTGGATTGTTTGTATTACTAGATTGGTCACTAGATAAACTTGCGTCATGAATATAAATTAATCTTCTATCAGTCCAAGTAAAGCTACCTGTAAGAGTTGCTCCAAATAATTCATAATTAGCCTCTAACGCTAAATATCTATTTGTAGTATCAGCTTCGCTTTGAGCTGTTTCTATAAATTGTACAACTGCTGATGAAAAAACTGGTGCAGAAGTAGTGTCAAAATCTGCGTCATTAAGCATAGGCTTACTAAAATCAGTCTGCCCAGACCAACCTGCTGAGGGATGTTCAATAGTCAATCCGTATTTACTTGGGTCAGATGCTGTACTGCCACCTGCTCCTGGTCTAGTGCCTCTCATATAATAGTTTAGACCTACAGATGGGTTGTGCGAAGTCGCAGAGCTGGTAAAATTAGGGTCTGCGTAAAAATCGTATCCAAAATGGTCTACTGTTATAGAATCTGCATGTGGTTCATGCATTGCCATGCCGTGAACTGTTTGTAAAATATTTCCTTTTCCAGCTTTAGTAATATCCAATGCATTGTTTGCACCTGTAAAATCGCCCGTTTTTTTCTCGTTAGAAGTATACGCTGTTTGCGAAGCCTCAAATTTTGCTGTATCGCTTGTTGAAAAATTATTAGAAACTTTACTAACTACATATGCAACTACTTCACTTCGTGTGTCATAATCACTTGAATCTCGATTAATACTACGTAAGGCTTGGGGAGCGTGTCTAGTAGGGTAATCAGCAAGCTCTTGTAACATATCTTTTAATATTAAACGAATTGTGCTGCCTTGCATTAAGTTATATTGATTTTGCTCTTCGACAACACGGCCTCTAAATAATATAGTGCCAGTTTCTTCATCTCTTATATAACAGTCCGTAAATTCGGTAAAAACTCCAGTTAATTTTCCTTGCGAACTATTAACTGCAGCTTTGCTAGTAGTTGTGGATGAATAATTTTTTGATTTATTAGTTAAAATTATTTCTGCGCTTGATGGGCTATTAATGTTTTTTGAAATACGACACACAATAACAGCGTTTTTACCGTTATGCGTTAACGCTTGTGTCCAATTAGACCCATCAAAATAAAATAAATTAGTTGTAGGTACAGCCATTTAAACTCCTAATCAAATTCTACGTCAGCACGAGATTTTGCTACGAACTGCATTTGGAACGACCAACGGTCTTCTTGAGCTGCATCTTGTTGAAATCTACAAGATTGAATAGCTACTACATATAATCCGCCCCCAGTTTCCGTATTAGTGCCTGAAGCTAATACTGCTGTACCGTTAGGGTCTTCGTCTACTGACCTATTATATCTAGGAAAGTTTGCGTCCCCTACTTCTAGCTCAAGCTGTTGATCTTCGCTTGCCATCCATTTATATACAGCTTCTTCAAGAGCATTTTTATAAGGAATATAATAGTTTTGCGCACTATCAGAATAATTACCTGGATTTGTTGACCCTGCCCAATATTTTCGAGTTACGGCTATAACGGGCATATTTTCTACATTACTAGTAGTAGATGTAGAAGCCCCAACATTATCAATAACGCCTGATATAGTTATAGCAGGTCTAAAAATTCCTAAGTCGATTAATTCAGGAGATTGTTGTGGAATAGGAATCTGTATAGGAGTTTTTGTAACATTTACCGCAAATGTGTCGCATTGTAGCGCATAACGAATTGTAGCGCGTTCTGACGCAGTTGTGCTGTAATGTTTACCATTTCTTAATAATACTGCTAATTGCATGTTTTAATCCTTTATTAACTGTTTAGGCTTAAAGACCAGTTAAATCATAAGCGTTAAGTTTTTCATTCCACATTACCTCTTTAACTACGCCTTTACTGTAATTTGTTGAAAGCTGGACACCGTTGTATTGATCTTGCACGAACCCTCTTTTTGCGTCATTATATGCGTCATTTTTAAACTCTACGCTTAACTCAAGTTTTTCTGGAATATTTGTGCCTAGCGCCATAGCATTTCTAAAATTATGAATATCTAGTTTTTCTTGATTTGTAAATCCTTGCGGCATGTCTCCAAAATTTAAAGCTCCAAACCTTCCAACTCCTTGTCCCATAGTTCTATTAAAATCAATCATTTTGTTTGTAAAAAATAACTCGTCTAGTTGTTGAGAAATTCCGAATTTATCTCTCAGAGCTTCTTCGCGTTTTTCTTGATCCGCGAGTTCTTGTTTTCGCTCCTTATCCATTAGTATAGCCCTAGTTATACCCGTTCCCGCTATTGCCGCGGCCATAATACCTCCAACCACTGGAATCTTACCAGTTGCAAAAGTTAAAGCTAGTGTTCCTAGTGCATTCATTGCTTGTCTCATCCAATAAGAAAGAGTGCCTTTAAGCGCTTCAAGTCTTATTGATAATTCAAATTTAAGCTTATCAATTGTTGAGACTAATTTAATTTTTAAAGCTTCAATTAATCCTGGAAAAGCGTCTGCAAAATTTGATACTTTTTTAAATCCCCAGTCGGCAATTGTTTTTAAAGCATTAAACCCCCATTTTGTCCACTCCCATGTTTTTTCTAAATACGGCCGAATTTGCGTATCAAAATAATCTTTAAGAAATTTAAACCACTCGCCTAGTTTGTCCCAAATAACGGGTATATTTTTTGTTAACCAATCATAAAGTTGCGTAAATCTATCTTTAAGGAATAAATATGCTATTCCTGCTTGCGTTACAAGATCTCGTAGGAAAGGTATAGCTTTAGGTACGTTTGTTACAAGCCACTGGTATAACCCTTTTACATTATCTTCAATACATTGGAGATACGGAAATTTTTCTTTTAACTCGTCCCAATAATCTAGCGCCCAATCTTTAATAGTGACTAACGTATCTTTTATAAAATCAAATATAATACCCCAATCCCCTTTGTTTAACGCTTCGGTTACGGAGCCTACAAAACCAGTAGCAAACACATCTATTACATCAAATACTCTACCTAACCAGTCGGAAATTAAAGGTCCAACGCGTTCAGCTAATGCTTGGGCAAATTTTGCAGCGCGAGGAATCCAGTCTGCCATACGGCGAATAGCTGGAACGATATACGGCAAAAACGGAGCTAAAATTACGTCTACTAACGCGCCAAGAATTTGGAATATAGAGCCTAAAGTTCCAGTAAATACTTGGGATTGTTTTAATACGGACGCAAGTGATATGTTAACGCCTACAGCTTTAGCTATAGATTCTTTATGGCGTACTTTCTCATTTTTTTTAGCTTCTTCAAGTAATTTTGTTTGTTTTGCTAAATATTTATCGGTCTTGCTTGAGCCGCCTGAAGCTGGCCCATCTGGTTGATTAATATTTATATTTATATCTTCTGCCATTTTTAACGACCTACATTTATGTTTTGCCTAGATTGCGCTATTCTCTGCTGTCGTTCTTGCTCATCAGCTTGACTCTGTTTTATCGCCGCTTCAAAGCCTATAATTACTGTAATTTCTCGGTCTGATAATCCCATAATTACTTCATATGGTATTCCTAGATGCAATAAATTTAAAATTGTGCCCCAATAATGGAATTCTAGTCTTTCACGGGCAGAGATTTGACCTACGTTTTTTAGAAAGACTAAAGCTCTTTTTTTACGTCATCTACCGATTGTTCGTCATCATCTCCTGCAAACGCTTCAGGAACTAATTTTTCCAAAGCTCTACCAAGGCGTTCATCAATAGAGATTAAAAAGGTTTCTGTAGTTTTTCCCCAAGGAGCGTCAACTATCATTTCTCGTAAACAAGTTCGTATATATGTACTACTGTCAAAACCTGTTGTGCCATCAGTAGTCCAAGTAACTGCGTCTGAAAGAAATTGATTTCGTCTTGCCCAACTTAAAGGTTTTATAGTAACCTCAAAAGTATCCCCCGTTTCTTCTATGGTTACCGTTTCAACCCGTGTGTTGTTAGAAACCGTGTATTTAGATACGTCAAAAGCTGTCGCATCTTTTGTACTACTAGTTGTAGCCATCTGTCCTCCGCTATATTTAATTTTTCTGTAATCTTATGGGTAGTAATGCTCGAAATCTGCTACGTCTATCTTTAAATTCCTAAAGAGAATATCTACATCAGCTTGAAATGGGTTTTCTCCCCCTAAATCGTGCTGTGCGCCTCTAATGAAAGCTCCTTGTTGGTTACCTCCAGTTGCTGCAGTCCCATCATCTGGAATTGTTATTGTAATACTATCGTTTGTGCCTCGTGTAAAGGTTAACGTTATATTAAAACCAATTTTTCCAGAACCGTAGTCACCTTCTAGTAACATTTCGGTAAACAACGTCCTAGCCGCTGTACTGGAAGCTGCTAACGCGTCTGGTAGCGCCAAAGTAGCTGTCATTGAGTATTCTCTTCGGTTTTCCTTTATCTCTACAGGACCTTTTCGGCGGCCCATCTGCCGTGAAATATAGTATCTAGGCTCTTGCCCATTTGCTATATTAATTGTAAAGTTTCGTAATCTTGCAAGGGTTTGTCCAAACATAGTTACTTCGCCTTGCGAAAAATAATATGGATCAGTTGTTGGGAATTCTACATCATCACTATCAATCGTTTGCATTAATGAGAAAAAAGGATGTTTAGTGCTTGTTGAAAATTCGGAGTTAAATTGTTGATTAGTTACCATTCCTAAGAAATCCACCCCATCCCAAGACATAGTTACCATACCACCTTCTTCGGCTGATATAGAAGCGTTTCCTACTTTGCCTCCAAAATAACGTCTGTCAAAGTCTTTAGTTGCATCTTCGTCGGAAGCTCTCATATGTGCATGCCAAGTAACTGAACCTAAATCTACGGCTTCGCGAATTTGATGTGTGTATGGAATACTTTGCGTAGTAGCTACTGTAGTTCCGCCGTCAGCAGTCATTACAGCAAACACATATTCGTTATCTGCATGGTCAAATTGAAGAGGGTAGTCTAATTGTAAAGCTGTAGCAGAAGAAGCGCCTATATGTTTACGTACTTCTGAGGTTGCGCTTGATTCATCAGTTCGAGTAGTTGAACCAGTAAACACTAAATACGTATTTTGCGGTATACTTCCATAAGCAGCGTCTACCGTAACAAACACATCACCTTTTTTCACAGCACCATTAATCATCGCGCCATAAGAAGGATCGCCATCTGAACCGGCAGTGTTTACATAAAGTGTAGAAGAAGCAACTGTTCCTATAGGAAAGCGTAACGCTTTTCCGTTTAAAAGAATAAAACCACCGATTGAACCAGTGTAACTTTGTTGTCCACTATATACTGAATAAAAATTTCGTTTAGAGGCTGTTCCTAAAAAGTAATGTGGTTCAATTGTTGGAGACATATCAGGTAAATCGACGGTTTCATAAACGCCTGGAATTAAATCAATATATTTATTATTATCGGTATCAGTTACAGCCGTTACAACTTGAATGTTAGTATTGTCGGCGTGAAAAAAGGCAGTAGGAGAGTCTAAAACTAAAACAGTAGTGCCATCTACGTATTCTACTTTTCGAACTTCCGATTCATTCGAAGTTCCGCTACCACTTACTTCAGGGCCTATTTGTATAAACTCACCTGCGGTAATTCCTGATAAGCTGTCTACTGTTAAAGATGTAGAGCCTGCTTGATAGCCGTCAGAATTATTAATTAGCGCTGTCCCAGTTCCATCAGTTACAGCACTTGCAAGTTCGGGCATACCGCCTTGAGCAGCTTCTACACCGAATGTTAGTTGTGCTTGATCCGACCTATATATTGCCATATTTCCTCCTCAATTGAAAAAGAACATTTGCGTTCTTTATATTATACTCAGTTTTATTAAGTTTCTGCCAAAATATTTGTATTTACTACTAATACTTCTACTACTCCAACCCAAACATTTACATCTTCCCCAACCATTTCGTTAAAAGATGAAAATTGTAATCTTTGAAAATTTGTCATGTTATGTCGTCTTGCGTGACAAATTCTACGTACTTCAGCCATTAAATCATACAATCTTTGCCGACTTACTTTGGAGCTAATTTCAAGTTGTACTCCATAACTTCTATTTACATATTTCCAATTTCCTAATGGAACTTCATCTAAAGTAGGCGTACCTGGTTGGCCAATTACATAATCGCCACGGTTTAAATCTATACGAACAGGTACAGTTGGGCCGCCATTTATTTCAACAATTTGAGGTTTCGTTACATTAGAAGCATTCCATTGACTATCTAGTTCGCTTAAAACGTTACTAACCGGTATTGGTTCAGCCATACTTTACCTCTTAAAATATCTCAAAAGCTCTTAAACTTTCGAGTTGATCGTCTAATTCTTGTTTCCAAGATTCCATTCGTTGAGATAATGTAACTCTATCCATTCCACTAACTACCATGCCCCCAAAATCCGCATTTTTGGTAATTTCTATAGCAACTAATTTTTTACAGGCTTCGTGTATAATTCCGTTTTCTCGCACATCTGTGTGTAAATCCCTGCCGTTTAAATAAGTTATTTTAATAGGCATGGTAAATTCACCGCCGCCCCATCTCCATACAGGTGCGTTATACGACTGAAATCTGGCTGGAAGTAAAAAGTACCTAGAAAAATGCAGAGTGCCTGTATCTGGAACTAAGAAAAAGTCTTGTTTTCGTCCCTGTGTTTTAGTGTCCCAAGAAGAACCGTTCCAGATTTTAAAATCAATAATTTTATAAGGGTCTGGTCTATCTAACTTAAAACCACTTAAATTAAACTCGTGCATTTCGTTATAGACAATTGTGGGCCTCCAAGTTTTTCTAGTAGTAAAATCAATGTAGGATTGCGCACTGTTAATCAATTGATCTACCGTAGCTTGGGTTGGATAAGTGGATGTAGTAAAATCTGTTCCTCCTAGCACCGCACCCATTTGCAATAACTCATAAATATCTTTAGATGTGCAATATGCTGCTAACGGACGCATTTGTATGCGCTTAAAGGTTGGGGCGGTTGTAACGCTAGTTGGGCTGGAAATTCGTATCCAGTATTTAGTAGTGCTGTTAATAGCTACAGTGGACCAACTATCTAACCTATTTTCAGGAAACATTTCTGCGCCGTCTTTATCAAAAGCATACT
>VTLG01007904.1_pt1 | contig 22964 bp, 40 predicted proteins | sample 4694571 | NCBI WGS metagenome assembly VTLG01 (sample SAMN12604809, study PRJNA352737) | marine metagenome | biome: ENVO:00000447; feature: ENVO:00000209|ENVO:00000569|ENVO:01000036; material: ENVO:00002151; isolation source: viral sequences binned using virsorter ...
TACCAGACTTAATTGTCTCAGGTTCAACTGGCTATAAAACATTCTTGGCAACGCTACAAACTATTCAGCGAGTAGCCGATTCAAGCATGGCTAATTTAGGTTTCACCTCTGTGAAATACTTAAATTCAGACGTTGTTTATGATTCATCCTGTGCAGTTACAAGGATGTATTTCTTGAACACTAACTATCTAAGGTTGGAAACAGCCGCAGGTAGAGACTTTGTTCCAGGAGAACAGCGTATGTCCGTCAACCAAGATGCACTTGTAGTGCCTATGTTCTGGTCAGGTAATTTAACCTGCTCTAACAGGTCACTTCAAGGTATTTTGCACACTTAGAAAGGAGATTTATATATGTATGTTTCAGTTCTAGGTACAGACCTAACGAGAGTAACCACAACTGCTGAATTTGCTTTAGGGCAATTAGCGGCTGTTGTAACAAACTCTGGCACTAAAGTTTATAAATACGTTCAGTATGATGAAGGCAGTGCAGGAGTTGATGGAGTAGCAGGTGAAGTTACTTACTACTACACATTAGATGGTTACAAAAACAACAAGGTAACTTCTGATCTCTCAGATTCAGTAGAGATTGGAGCGGGCGTTTTGCAAGCTGTAATGAGCGATGATGAGTATGGTTGGATTCAAATTAAGGGTGCAGCCACACTAACAATCGCATTAACAGCAGGTGCTGATGGAGACCCATTAACACCAACTGGAAGTGCGGATGGTACTTTGGATGTTTCAGCAGCAGTGACAGATAACGTCTGTGCGATAGCAGGAGATATTTCAGATAAAGAAATTATCTGTACTTTTCCTGAATAGGATAATCAAATTAAAGGGAGCAGGGAGACTTGCTCTCTTTTTTAATAAAGTGAGAGGAATAATATGAAAGTTGTATTTTTTGAAAAAGAATTTAATGGTGAAAAGCGAGATTTTGTGCGTATCCCCATTGCCGATACAAGAGACGTTTTTGAAAGTTTTGTAAGGCCACAGGATGTCACAAATTATCCTAAAGAATGGTCTATTTACAAAGGCAAGGCTAACAGAAAACTAGATGGTACATCTTTAAAGGATTTGCCTGGTATCACCGAAGATAAGCGTGTTGAATTAGAGGTTAAAGGCATTGAAACTATTGAAGCACTGGCAACCACTGAAAAGTCTGTTTTAGATGTCATGGGTACTGTTTACCATGAACTAAGACGGATTGCAGAACTTCATGTTAATGCTAAACCCAAAACCCCTAAAAAAGCTGCTCCAAAAGCAGATAAAAAAGAAGAAACAACAGAAAAGGCTGAGTAATGACACTTTTAACAATATGCCAGAATGTCGCTGACTTTACAGGCTTTGAAAGACCGACAACTGTCATTGACAACACAGACCCAATCGCAAGGCAGTTATTAGCTTTTGCACAAAGGGAAGGTAAGCAGTTAATGCGAACCCATGCGTGGCCCATATTGTTAAAGGAACATACTTTCAGCACCAGTTCTGGCACAGCAGCTTACAGTTTGCCGTCAGACTTTGATCGATTGGTAAATGAGACAGTTTATAACCGATCCGAGAATGATGCCTTTTCTGGGCCATTAACTCCATCAGAATATCAACTGTTGAATCATGGTACAGCTTCATCTGGTACTACTGAGAAGTTTAGGCTGAAAGTTGCAAGCAATGCTTTAAAGTTTGAAATTGATCCAACGCCATCATCAACGCAGACTATTGGCTTTGAATATGTCAGTAACTTCTTTTGCCAATCATCAGGCGGTAGCGGTAAGGCAGCATGGTCAGTAGATACAGACACAGGTATTTTAGATGAATCCTTAATGGAGTTGGGTTTAACATGGCGTTTTCGCCAGGCTCATGGTTTGGATTATGCAGAAGATTACAGACAATATCAATTAGAGATTAGACAGGCAATCAGCCGTCAAGGCGGCAGTCCTATTCTATCTATGGATGATGCAAAACGGTTGATTGTGTCACCATACAGTTACAATCTCAATGATGGAAATTATGGTACATAACTATGTTGCAACCAGTTAGAACTGCATCAAGGTATAAAGTTAAATCAGTTTCTATACCTGCACCTGTGGGTGGTTTAAACAGTCGTGATTCTGTTGATAACATGGGTCAGTTAGATGCAATAAGAATGTCTAACTTTTTTCCTAGCACTGGAAAAATTACTATGAGAAATGGTTATGCGTCTTTTTGTACAGGTGTAGGGTCAGGAGATGTTGAAACATTAGTTGAGCATAATGCAGGGGATAATAGGCAATTATTGGCTGTTGGTTCTAATGGCACATTGTATCAAATTAATACTGGATCAGCCGTAAGCAAGAAAACTGGATTATCCAATGGCAGGTTTCAGACCGCAGCATTTAATGGTTATACAGTGTTTGTCAATGGCACAGATACACCTTTTTCTTGGAATGGTTCAACCGCAGCAGACCTTACCATAACTTTGTCCGATAGTAGCTCCGCAGACAGTTTAAAAGGCGTTCATGTTTTTAAAAATCGTGTTTATTATTTTAGAGGAGATGAGCAGAAGTTTTATTATTCAGCTTCTGTAGATACCTTTTCAGGAAACTTCACATTATTCAATTTAGGTTTAGTTGATGATGTTGGTGGTAATTTAATACAAATTAAAACTCTGACGCAGGATGGCGGTGAGGGCATGGATGATCTAATTGCCTTTATTATGGATTCTGGCATTGTGCTTGTTTATTCTGGATCAAATCCAGGATCAGGCTTTGCACTTGTCGGTTCGTATCGGATTGCCGAGCCTGTAAATGAGATAAGGGGAGCTGCTAAATTTGGCGGTGATGTTGCTGTTATTACAACCGAAGGCGTGGTTGCATTATCAAAAGTATTTACAAAAGACACAATAGGAACAAGTGCGTCAGCTTTGTCAGAAAAAATTAGAGGCGATATAATTGAGCAGGTTGCAGAGACAAGGACAACAAAAGGATGGCAAATATTTCTTGACCCTAAAGGCGATAAAATAATTATTAATTTTCCAACTGGTGATGGCACAGACCCTTATAATCAGTTTGTTTTCAACCCTATTATAAATGCCTGGTGTTTGTTTGAAAACATACCTGCAAGGGTTTGGGGTCAATATAACAATGATGTATTTTTTGGCGGTGCTTCAGGTGTAGTTTATAAAATTACAGGCAATGCGGATGGCAGTTCAGCGATTGTGGCTGATGTTGCCACTGCTTTTAATTATTTTGGAGACAGAGGGTCAATGAAAAGATTTACCTCTGTTGCCCCAATGCTTGAAGGTTTAGTAAGTAATATTTCATTTAATTTTGGCATTGCTGTAGACCATGAGGCAGTAACATTGCTTGATCTTGCTACTGCATCTTTTACAACCAATACCGCAACATGGGATACAGCAGTTTGGGATGAGGAGCATTGGTCTGATGCTCTTGGTTCAACAATAACACAAAGAAGAAAGGCAACAAATAGAATGGGTAGGTCAGTTTCATTTAGATTAAAAGTTTCTTCATCGACACAGGCAATTAGTTTTGTCAGTACAAATTATCATATATTAGCAGGAGGGCCTTTGTAATGGCGTTTTCATCAGGAACATTTTCACGACTTTATGATTGGACGGATGATCGAGATGGTGGTGTGAAAATCCAAGCTTCAAGAATGGATTCTGAAATGGATGGTTTTGCTACTGGTCTTACAACCTGTATTCTTAAAGATGGTTCTCAAACTTTAACAGCCGTAATACCTTTTACGTTAGGGTTAAGTTTGCCAACAGATAAAAAGGTGCAATTAAGAGATTCTGCTATTTATATAAACAGTTCAACAGATGGGCAGATGGATTTAGTGGCTGATACTGAAATAGAAGTTACAGCACCGACAGTAGATATTGCAGCATCAACGGCTGTAACAATAGCCACACCTTCATTGATAATTTCTGACAACACTACTGACGAACCTATCGTACAGATCAAAAATACTCACAACGGTACAACTGCAGGTGAACTACGATTTGTTATGGACAAAGGTTCAGCAGGAGCAGATGGCGATGATCTTGGAACGATTTCTTTTTATGGCGATGACTCAGGACAAAATCAAACAGCTTTTGCAAAAATTCTTGGAGAAGTTTCAGAATCTGATAATACAGACGAAGCAGGCAAGCTATCATTTTTTGTGGCTGAAAGTGATGGCACAAATACAGCATTGACAGCAGGATTAGTTCTTGAAGGTGAGCATGCCACAGATGGCGAAGTTGATGTGACAATCGGTGCAGGAGCAACATCTACTACAGCTATCGTGGGCAATGCAACGATAGGAGATAATCTATCACTAATTTCTGATTCATCAGTCATAAATTTTGGAGCAGACTCAGATGTAACAATTACTCACGACCCTGATGATGGATTAATATTAAAGTCTACAGCGACAGGCGATAACAACCCATTTGTATTAACATTACAAACTGGCGAAACAGATATTGAAAATAATGATGTGATTGGTGCTATAAACTTTCAAGCTCCCGATGAAACAACAGGAACGAGTGCAATTTTAGTTGCTGCAGGGATTGAGGCCGTTTCGGAGGGTAATTTTGCATCTGATAACAACGAAACGAAACTTAGGTTTAAAACTGCCGCGAATGGCGCTGCGTCTGCACAAATGGATTTGTTGAGCGATGGTAAACTAAAAATATTAAGTGGTGGAATCAATGTGAAAGGTAGTGCGGTTTTTAATGAGAATGGCGCAGATGTAAATTTTCGAGTTGAATCCGATGACAATACTCATATGCTTTTTGTGGATGGTGGTGAGAATAAAGTTTTTATTGGATGCGATGCCGATCAAAACTACGATGCAGGGATTATTCCTACATTACAAATAGCACAAGTTGGCAATACTGTTTTTGGTGGAATAGGCGTGGGTCATTATTCCAATGATTCAGAAGGTTCTTTTTTAGTAATGGGGTCAAGTAGAGCAACTTCAGTCACTGGAACAACTATTGTAGCTGATGGTGACACATTAGGAAGAATAGACTTTCAAGGAACTGATGGAAGTGAATTTGAAACTGGTGCTATTATTATGGCAAATGTTGATGGTACTCCTGGGGCAGAAGATATGCCAGGAAGATTGACTTTTTGGACAACAGCCGATGGTGCACATTCAGCAACAGAAAGAATGAGAATTACAAAATTAGGCTACACTAAAATGTCTTATGATGTTCAGAATACTGCAACAGGTAGTGGTGCATACCATGAACTTCTAGGAAATGAAAATACGTATGTTTTTCACGCTAGGAATTTAAGTAGTAGTGGGAATACTTTTATTGCGTTATTTCGGCACACTACTACACCAAACGATAACACTTCAACTTTTTTATACTGTGATGATGGTAATGGTTCTAATGTAAGATGTAGAATAAACAGTAATGGTAATATTTATAATGCTAATGATACTTATGGTTCTACATCGGATCAAAGAATAAAACAAGATATTACAGATGCTAATAGTCAATGGGATGACATCAAAGCCTTAAAGGTTAAAAACTTTAAAAAGAAAAGCGATGTTCGCCAGTATGGTGCAGATAAAGCACCTATTCATTTAGGTCTTATTGCCCAAGAACTAGAAGCAGTATCACCTAAATTAATTGACGAACTTTCACCATCAGTAGGTGATGTACTATCTTCTTCAGAATTTGGCACTTTAGAAGATGATTTAGAAAATCCAAAAAGCTATTATGAAGATGGTGATGAAATACCAAATGGTAAAGAAATTGGTGATGCAAAAGAATATAATAAAAAAGTCAAAGAAGAAAAAGCAAAAGTAAAAGCCATTAAGTATTCTATTCTTCATATGAAGGCTGTTAAAGCTTTGCAAGAAGCAATGGAACGTATAGAAACATTGGAAGCTAAAGTTAAAGCACTGGAGGATGCGTAAATGAGTTCAATAATAATAGAAGATAAAGAATATAAAATCGAAGATATGACTGATATAGGTAAGGATTTAGCTAACCATACTCGTGATCTGCAAGGTAAAATTATTAGAAGTAAAATGGACACAGAGCAGTATATAATGGCTAGAAATGACTGCATAATTAAATTAAAGGCAGAACTTGAAAAAACAAAAGAAGAGCCACAAGCTGCAGAGTGATGGCACGAAAGTCAGTACAAGCCGTTGATAGCGAATTGCAGGCACATGAGAGGGAGTGTGAAGTACGCTATCAATCTATCCTGGCACAATTAGAAAAATTTGAAAAACGACTTTTTAGAATGGAAGGATTAATATTAGCAAGCACAGTGACTGTCTTAGGCAGTGCTGCCAGTTTGTTTGTTTTATATCTTAGCTAAAATACTTAGAAAGATTTAAAATGCTTGCTGAACTTGCAGCCATAAATTCTGCTATGGCGGTTATAAAAACCACGATTGCTCATGGCAAAGATATAGCCAGTGCAGGATCGGCTATTTCCAAACTAATACATAATGAAGAAGAATTGCGAGAAAGGGCAAACGCCAAAAAGAATAGCGTTTTTAGCCAGTTATTAGGCAAAGAAACTCACGACTTTGAAGAGTTCATGGCGTTGGAGAAAGTCAACCAACAGCGTGAAGAATTGCGTGAGATGATGCAGCTATATGGGCGAAGTGGACTTTACACTGATTGGGTTAAATACCAATCTGAGGCTCGAAAGAAAAGGCAAAAAGCCAAAGAAGAACAGAAGCAGGCAATGGAAAAACTGATAAGGAATATTCTGTTATCGGTTCTGTTTATCATTATAGCAGGCGGTCTTTTACTGGTTGCTTATGTCGCATGGTTTTTGAAAGGCACTTTATGATAAAACTGTTGTTAAACCGAGATGACTATGTGTCAGCTTGGGTGCAGTCCAAGCTAAAAGGGTTTTTATTTAAAGATTGTAAATCCATAGGAATTGTTAAAAATCAATTACTTATAGCAGCCGTTGTCTATTCTAATTTAAGAGATGGGCAAATAGAGGCAACAATAGTGATTATAGATAAGAATTGGGCAAATAAATCAATACTTTATGCATTGTTTGCTTATCCTTTTGTTCAATGCAACTGCCATAGAATACTGGTGACAGTCAGGGATAATAATAAGAAATCCATTAAATTAGCCAAGAGACTTGGGTTTCGGTATGAAGGGAAACTAAGACAGATGTTCCCACCGCATGATGCAGTTTTACTTGGTATGTTAAGAAGTGAATGTAAATGGTTAAATTTAAAGGAAAATAAAAATGAAATCAACACCTACAGCACCACCAGTACCTGATCCTAATCAGTTAATTCAGGCACAAGCGGATCAAAACAGAATTACTCAATTTACGCCTTACGGAAATCTTTTGTTTGGTCAAGTTGGCGATCAAGGACAATTTGTGCAAGGCTTAGTGCCAGAAGGAGGACAGGCTGCTGCTTTTACCCAAGAGACACCTTTTCAAAGCGAATTAAGATCGCAACAGGAAAATCTTGGGTTAGGTTTGGCTACTGAGGCAGGGCAATTATTTGGACAGTTAGCGGCTGATTCACCAACCGATTACACCGCAGGATTGCCTGATTATTCTTTTCAAGCACCAACGCCATCTCAAGAATTTATTGGCACATTGCCAGGTGCAGGAAATGTTCAAACAACATTGTCAACAGAAGGTTTGCCAACATTACCCACTGATTTTGAAGGCACAAGGCAACAGGTGGCAAGCACTGTGTACGATAGACAATTAGGTTTGTTAAACCCTGAATTTACAAGGCAAAGGGAACAGCTAGAGAAAAACCTTGCGGATCGTGGATTGCCTATCGGAGGTGAAGCATACAATTCAGCTATTGACAGATTAGAACGGCAGCAGGGGGAACAAAGGCAGAGATTGGCACAGCAAGCCGACATTATGGGCGGTCAAGAAGCAGGGCGGTTGTTTGGTCAGGCATCACAGGCAAGGTCACAGCAGTTTGGTGAAAGAGCAGCACAAGGGCAATTTGGTTTAGGTTCTCAGCAACAGCAATTTGCACAACAGGCAGCCAATGTAGCACAGCAGAACCAGGCAAGACAAATGCAAATTAATGAGCAGTTAAGAGATCAGCAATTAACAAATCAGCAAAGACAGGCCTTGCTAAATGAACGCATGGGTTTGAGAGGACAGCAACTGAATGAATTAGCAGCCTTGCTTGGTGGCCCTCAAATACAAAGACCGACATTCTTTGCTCCAAGTGCTGTTGATGTAATGGGTGCAAACACATTATCGCAACAAGCTGCAATGCTGCCTTATCAGCAAGGGATGCAGACGTATCAAAGTGGCATGGGCGGTTTATTTGATTTAGCAGGAGCATTAGGCTCTGCATATATATTGAGTTGAGGTAAATTATGGCAACAGGATTAACATTTGGACAAAAATACAGAAACAACCCATTATTGCAGTCTCAATTAGCAGGATTGTTGCAAGGACAAATGGATCAACAACCTGCCGCAAATATTCAGCCATTAGCCAATACTGGTGCAGCACAAGCACAACCTGTAGCAGCAGGAAGTGGCCCTACCTTTCGGTTTGCTGATTTAACCAAAGCCTACCAGACAGACCCTAGAAATGTGCTTTCAAGCCAGTTAATGCAACAAGGCATGAGGGGTGGCCCTGTTAGTTCGCCACTGCAAGGCATAGGAAGGCTATCTCAATCTTTGGTGGGTGCGATGCTACAGAAGAAGGCATTGGATAGATTAGAAGGACAGGAGACAACTAGACAGGAACAACAAGCACAAAACTTACAAAACCTTATTAAGCAGTTTAGTCCTGAAATGCAACCATCTATAGCGGCACTAGCACCGACTTTAGGAGATAATGCACAAACTGTTTTAGCACAGGCATTAATGGGTCAAATGTTTCAAGAGCCTGATCCAGTTACAACATCAGAATTAGTAACACAAACTGTTGATGGCAATACATTTGCATTTGTAAAAGAAACAACTGATGGCAGTACAAATATATCAAATCTTCAAACTGTTAAGAAAGAAGATGGTGAACAAAATTATCCAACAGCAGCTTTATTAAATTATGATCAAACAAAAGAATTAATAAACCAAAATCCAGGTTTAATGACAGAAGAATCTTTAGAACTAGGAAGTTCTTACAGTGTAGAATTTAATCCAGATAAATCAATTAAAAAGATTACTGAAATTAAAGCTGAAACAGTTACAGAAGAAAAACCAATAAGTGATTTAGGTAAACTTAAATCAGATTTTGAAAATGGTAATATTTCGCAAGACGATTATAATACTAAAAAATCAATACTATTAGGAAATTTATCTAAAAAGGATAAGTTTGCTTCTGAGGATAAGATATCAACAAGGTTTCAAGGTAATTCACAAATTAAAAATTTAGCAACATTAACTCCTATTGTTAGATCAGCCATTGCAACTGCAAATGTTGACACAAGGGCAGCAGACATTGATTTAGTGTTTGCGGTAGGTAAAGCATTTGATCCAACATCTGTTGTTAGAGAAGGTGAACAAGTTGTCATTACACAAGCAGCATCAATCCCAGAAAGATTAAGAGGCTTAATTAATACAGTTAATGGTGGTGGCAGATTAACTGTTGTACAAAAAGGTCAGTTAATTAATCAGGTTTTAAGCCGATACAGGAATTATAGAATAAGTGCCTTACAGTATTATGAAGGAGAAAAGGCAATATTACAAGACAGAGGATTGAATCAAAATGTTTTAATTTTACCTCCACAAGTTGCACCAGAAGAAATAATGAGAATTAAGCAAATAAGTGCTGATGGACAATCACAGACATTTCAAGCTAGTTCATATCCAACAGTAAGTGGAAATGACGATTTTATTTATAAACAACTACCACCTGGATCACTTTATCTCGATCAAAATGGTAATCTTAGAAAGAAAAGCTGATGGGAATAGAAGATGATGAAATAGTTACTGCAAGTGATAACACAACACAATCAATGCAAACAGATGAAGTAATAAATCCATCAATACTTGCACCACAACAGCAACGACCTGGTATTTTTGGATCATTTAATCAAAGCATCCTTAATACAATATTAGGAGCAAATCAAGCTGTCAATCCTATAGTAAGAGACAGAAAGGGTAATCTTTTATATAACTATGCAAGTCCTGCACAACAAATGGTTTTTGCAAGAACAGGCATAGCACCAGAGGGTACAGCAGCATTACTTGATCCAGGCACAGGAAACGTTGAACTATTTTTGGTTGACCCATCAATGCAAGAGGCGGCACTTGGTGCAGGTAGGTTACTCAGTCAAGGTTTTCAATCTCCTATACAAACAGGGTCTGGAATGACAAGTGTTGCACAGGCTGCTAAAAGTCAAAACATACAACCACCTGCTTCAGTATTAAACCAAAGCAAAACATTACAGATGGCTGAAGGTGCTTTAGGTATGATACCAACTGGTTATTCTTTTATAAGAAAGTCTTATGATAACTTTACAACTAGTTTCCATAATTCACTTTTAAATTTAGCAGATAAAATAGGTGGTTCACCTGATGTAAATGAACTAGGTAGAACCCTTAAAAATTCTGTTCAAAATTTTGCTACAAAAAAAGATGCTATAAATGCTCTGCCTGATAATTTAAAAATTACACAAGTTCCTGTAAGAAATGTTGGTTTTAAAGCAAAATCATCTGCACTTTACAATGCACTTGATGACAAAGTGCCTCCAATTACAGTTGTAAATCTTAGTAAAACAAAACAGGTTTTAAATGATGTTGGTAATAAAATTACAACTAATCCTGCACTTGCAAATGTTTTGTCACCTACTGAATTTGAAAGCTATAGAAAAGCATTGGGTAGTAATAACTTTAAAATGACTTATGGAGAGTTACAAACTTTTAGAACAATATTAGGAGAAAAAATTACAGATGCTACATTGTTTACAAGTGCAAGCCAAAAAGATTTAAGTAGATTATATGGTGCATTAACACAGGACATGAAAGCTGCTGCACAGGCAAATGGTGCAATTAAAGAGTGGCAAAGAGCCAATAATTTTTATAAGGCAGGTGTAACAAGGTTAGATGGTTTTCTTAAAAAATTTAATGAACAAGATTTTAAGGCTGCTCCAGAAAGAATTGTTACAATGATTGAGAGTAGTGCAAAAGTTAAAGGTGGTAATTTAGGAATGTTAATGGCAGCAAGAAGAAGTGTGCCTGATGATGTTTGGAGTCTTGTATCTATAAATGCTTTGCAAAGACTTGGATCAAAAACTCAAGGTGGTCAATTTAGTATTAAGAAATTTTTATCTGATTATAGAAACCTTAGTCCTGGTGCAAAAGATATTTTATTTAAAGGCACAGGCAATACAGAATTAAGTAAATCTATAGATGAATTAGCTGAAATAGCTTTGGCATTTGAAAAATCTGGTACAGATGTTGTCGAGGGTTCAAGAACAACATTAGGAGTTACAACTGCCGCAGCAGGTTTAGGTTTAACTGAATTTGCAACTACAGGACAAATGCCTGTTGGTACATTGCTTCTTGGTGTTACAACAGCAGGAACAGCAAAACTTATAACATTTAGACCATTTGTTAATTGGTTAGCCACAACATCAAAAACAAATGATTTAGTCGGTAGTTTGTCTAAACTTAATACTATGGCTAGAGCATATCCACATTTAGCACCAGAAATTAAAGAATACGCATCACAGCTTGCCAAGATGTCAGGTGCAGAACCTGTATTAGAACCAGGTCAATTTATCTTATAGGCAATAATCATGGACATTCAAAAATTACGAGAGCAACTCATTATTGATGAGGGTGTTAAGTACGAAACTTATCTCGATCATTTATCCTTAAAAACTTGTGGAATTGGACATCTTTGCAAAGAAGATGATCCTGAATTTGAATTACCTATAGGCACAGAAATATCTGAAGAAAGAGTCACAGAACTGTTTGAAGAAGATATACAGATTGTTATTCAAGACTGCAAAAAAGTTTATGATGATTGGGAAAATCTGCCAGAAGAGGTTAAGCAAATTTGTGCTAATATGATGTTTAATCTGGGTAGGCCTAGATACAGCAAATTTAGAAAGCATATACAAGCTGTAATAGATGGCAACTGGCAGGAAAGTGCCAATCAGATGCGTAGTTCGAGGTGGCATAAGCAAGTGCCAAACAGAGCAGAGCGGTTATGTAAACGCATGGAAGAAGTAGAGTGACCCAGAAAAAGTTAGAGAAGGGTTCGGTTTATGAGCAAGCTGACCTGGATGGAGATGGCGAGATAACCGACAGGGAAATGTCGCTGCATAAAGAATTGGTGCATTTAGAGAATGTCGATAAAATGATGGATCAGCACAGGGCTATGGCATGGGTTGCTATGGGCTCTGTGTGTTTAGCTGTCACAGCACTTTTCACCCCCCTAATCCCCTTAGAACGCCTTAATTCAATAAGTGGCTTTTTAAACACATTTTTAGTGGCACAATCAGGCATTGTTGCAACTTTCTTTGGGTTCAGCACATGGGGAAAGACTAGAAATGGTGCTAATGGCAAGTGAAGCTAATATGGGTGCTAATGGTTTTTATTTCAGGAACGGTTCAGGAAAGTGTCTATTTCAAGGATCTTGATACATGTTTGGAATTCGCAGAGCGAGTCCGTGCACAAAACTGGCATCAATCGAGGGCAGGCGATAAGGTCTGGGTCAAGGCCTATTGCGTTCCTAAAAAAGTGGATTAAAAAAAAGGAAAGCCAAATACCTAAATATTTGTCAGGTAAAAAATGAACAACATTGAAATCAATCAAACAGTTAGTAACCCAGAAGAATTTCCAGAAGACGGAGAGATAATTATTGAAGAAGGTGCGTTCACTGGCTTTGAAGGAAAGACGATTAACATCACTGACAGTTCTGGTGGCGGTAGTGACGTAGAGGCAGGGATACAGTTTATATATCATATGAGAGAGCATCTAGTCGATATAGGTATTGCCACTGTCTATGGTTTAACTGTTTACGCAATATTCTTATGGATAACTAAAAAGATTAGAGGTTAAAAGTTATGAGAAGTGTTTGGTTTTTTTTGACCAAGAAATTAGGTCATATAGTGGGTGCTATATTTGCCAAATACTTCTCTCCAAAACAAATTAAGTATTTAAAAGGCAAAAAAAAATGATAAGTTTATTAGGCAGTTTACTTGGTTTTGGTACATCTTTTTTGCCACAAATTTTAGACTTCTTTAAGCAAGCACAAGCACACAAGCAGAAGATGGAAACCATGAAGTTACAAGCTGAACTCATGGAAAAGAAATCGGCTTTAAGAATACAGGAATTAGATAAGCAAGCAGAAATAACTGAAACAGAGGGGTTATATGCACATGATCGAAGTATTCAATCTGGAGGTTTTATCGATGCTCTCAGGGGGTCTGTTCGCCCTGTTATTACTTATGCCTTCTTCTTAATGTTTGTTGCAACAGAAGTTGTTATTGTTGTTAGAGTAATGCAGATGGGCGGTGATTGGACACAAGCCGTTGAACTTATGTGGACACCTGAAACTTCTGGTTTATTTGCAGCCGTCATGTCCTTTTGGTTTGGCAATCGTGCTGTATCAAAATTTATTAACAAAAAATGAAAATTCCACTCCAAAAAAGAGTAAATAATACCCTACTCTAAACATTCCCCCCCCAAAAAAAGTTGGTTACTAAATACAACAAAAATCACTTGAAGTTGGTTACCAAAGCATTTTATAATCATTTTATGTGTGTATTATAATCATAAATTGGTTAGTGGTTGGTAACTAGAAAATGTTAAGTTGTTGTAATTATTACGAAAATCAGTTAAAGAGTATAGGTTCGAATCCTGCACGGCTCACCATTTTCCCTAATTTTCAAACTAGCGGTTTTCTGCGACTTTTTCAAGCCACACAAAGGCTTGAGCCTTCCCAAAAACAATTTCACCATAATTTGATTACAATACGATTATACCCATTATGTGCATATTATATGCAAATATGTGGTTACCTTGTGGTTACCTATAATAAACAAGGGGTGCAGGCTTTATTAAATAGGGGTGCAGGTTTTAGTTGACAATGTTATGCATTTATGCAATTATATAACAAATAAAGCAAATATGCTTTTAATTTTAAAAATGGAGAATGACGATGAATACATATAAATTAAGACATGGAAAAAATTTAAGATTTACACATTATGTAAAAGCAAAAAATAAAATACAGGTTTTAGACATTTTGCGAAAAAATAAATTTTCAACAGAACATCTTGAAGATTTAAAAATTAAAGAAATTAGTGAAGATAGTTGGGAGTATTTTGAAGATAAAATCAAAATATATTTTAAATAAATCTTAAACAAGGAGAATGACGATGACACCAACACAAGCAATTAAAGAAATTGACACTGCCATAGAGCAGATAATAGCAAACACCAATGAGCAAGAGGCTAAGAAGCTAAAGAAAGCCTATGAGGTGGTCAAGCAAGATTACCAAGATAAAATTGACCTTGCTTTAATTCGCACCGATCACAGCTTATATATGTAGGAGAATGACGATGGATTATAATATTAAATTTCAACCCTCTACACAGTTGTATTATGCAAGAATACCTGATGGCAGTAGATATGGGCGAAAAATAACTGCAAAAACCAAACAAGCATTAATGGATAAATTAAAAAACTTATGGGTTATGCCATCCAAGCAAACTAAAAATGCCATGACAGTTGGTGAACTTATGCAAGGTTTTATTGCATACATGGAGAAAAGAAGTCTTGCTAAAATTGATGGCAAAGACAGAATTAGACCTCAAACATTAAGAAGCTATAAATTGCATTATAAAAACGTGTGGGATTTTGAAAACAATGAAGGGTTTTATATTTTTGGCAAAAAAATTATTGAGTACAAAGTACATGAAGTTGATTTAAAATTTATGCAGGAATTTAGCAATGAGGTGGAATTAAAGTTTTGTAATCACTCGCTTAAATATAAAACCAATATTAAAAAAGATTATAAAAGTTGTTTTTTATGGCTGCATGAACAAGATGAAAATTTGTATCCATTAAATGATGTTAGAAAATTTAAAATAAAAAATGTAAAACCAAACCCTTTTGTTCCAAAAAGATTGGATGCACAAAAATTATTAAAAACTGTTGATGAAATTTGCAAACCTAAATATGCTATATTTGTGCATCTTTGTGCTAGAGGGTTGAGAGCATCAGAAGCTAATGCATTGAAACCATCTGATTTTGATTGGTCAAAAAACACAGTTCATGTTCAAAGAATGATAGATTGCAGTAGAAATCTTATTTCTATTGAAACTGGTTATGAAAAATCAACTAAGACAGAAAGTTCAAATAGAAAAGTGCCTATAGGAGCAGAATTGGCTAAAAGAATTAGAAAATATATTATGTCAAACAAACTTGAATGGTTGTTTCAATCTGAGGTAAAGTATGATGGCAAACCTATGAAACAATCAAGCCTAACTCATAAGTCAAGAGGCATACATAAAGCTATTAAAGAATTAGGTGCAGATATAGAGTGGAAGGGTGCTATGCATGGGTTAAGGCATTACTATGGCTCTTTATTAATGGCAGAGGCACATAAGCTAGGTAGAAATCCAGAATGGGTGCAGAAGAATTTAGGACATTCTGATTTGCAAACTACATTTAATATTTACTCACATGACATTGATGAGGACAATCACGAATTAAACAATAAAATTGAAAAGCTATTAAACGGCTAATAATGGAGAATGACATGAAAATAGAATTTACAACAGAAGATGCAAAAGAATTATCACATACTATCTGCCAATCATTTTATCATGGCAGAGAAGGTGAGTTTGAGATGTTACATAAAAATGATGATGTACCCAGTAATGATCAACAACTTATGTATTTTTATGCTTTTCAATTAGAAGCCTTATTATCTTATAAAGCCTTTCTTAAGAATGATCCAAACACTGCAATGGTTGTAAGAGAGGTTGAGCCTTATGTAAAAGATAAAAAAATTATAATACGTCAATTTGAATATATCATTATTACACAAGGCACAATGGTTTTACCAAAAACAAAAAACTCAAGAGCATATAAAAGAAGTTTTTAGTCTACAGGCCAAAGGTTGCGAGTTGCACCTTTTTTAACTAGATTACCGCTTTTAATCAGCTTGTTAATTGCATAAACTATACCGCCATTGCCTTTGTTATTGACATGGTGCATTATCTCTTTATGGGTTGGCGGTATTTTGTTCTGTTTTATATATTCTTTAATATACTTTAAAATTTTCATGCCTAGTTTTGTCGGCATTTCATAATTATCATTATCTCTGTTCATTACTGTTACTACATTTTGCATCATTGAATTTTACCTCTATCTTTCCCTCAAGAACTCCTACAATTCTTTTTAATACGTTGTATTGTGGTTCATATTTGTTGCTTTCAATGCGATATATTGTGCTTTCAGATACCTCTGCAATTTTACCCAAAGCATAGCGGCTTAACTGCTGTTTTTCTCTCTGTGTTTTCAACACATCGCCTAATAACGTCATTTTCTCTCCAAAGCTGCCTTAACGAACTGCAAAGCCATTTCCAGTTTTTGCCTTTTAGACATTTCTTTTATATATTGTTTACCCTCAACAGACACAATCACTGCATCTGCACGAGGGATAATCAATACGGCAGGTTTGCTCTTATCGGTAGCCTTGACCACTGTTACCAGGATCAGCAGGGTCATGGTTTGGCATACTGTTACCTATATGCTGTGGCCCACCTTGTTGTTGATAGTTGCCTTGCTGCTGATAACCACCGCCTGAGTTGGAACTAACATTTACTTGTCCTTGACCTGGCTTTTGTCCTTTTGGCAAGACAACCATTTTGCCCTGTCTTTGCGGTATAAAATCCAGTGATAAGTTAGGATCGTTAAATCCCATGCTTGGGTTTGGTGGCCAGATAGTACCAATCTTTTTGGCATAGTCTGTTTTATAAGTATTATTTTTGTGGTCTTTTTCTAGGAAGAACACATCCATCTGTTGCTGTATCATAACGATAACTGTCCTTTTTTTGTTTGAAACATATCTGTGTAAAGCTGATACAAGTCCGCATGATGTCCAAACTCACGAATAAGAGTGATATTGTTATCATGGAATTTGGGTATTTCAGCCGTTGGGTCACCATAGAGGTAACGTAAATCTGTGACGGCAATCAAGGCTTTCATTGTTTCAACAAAAGCTGCCATTGCTCGTGTTCTGGCATCTGAGTTGCCTAAAAAGATGTCAAAGGTCTGGGTGGCATTTATAGTCCATTCTTTAAGTTCATCTACTGTCTTAATCGTTCCTGCTGCACAAGCCTGTTGCACAACTCCAGTGGTATAAATGTTTCTGCTCTCAGCAGGTGTCGTTGGTTTATAGGCCATCTTTTCTCTCCCCTAAGATGAAATTAAAACCATCAGTAAAAAAAACATGAATATAATAATAACGGCATAGCTTATTCTGCTAAACCAAATTTCAATCGGTGTTTTATCCATCAATAAATCCCCATATATTTTTTACTTGTTTAATTGTTTCATCATCAACATTGTTCCAGGTGTAATGGCTTAAATTAGGTATGACATACCTTGCCATTATTTCTGGATCGTCACTGATTTTTAATAAATTCTGTCTTGCCCTAGCAGACATTCGCATGGTCTCAAAAGCAGCGTTTAATGCTTCTGGGTGCAGGTAATCGCAATTATCCTTATCAAGAACTTGGTAGCCTTTATGGTTGGCATAGATAATTCTAACAGGCTTGTTAGAGGCTTTTGAATAAATAGCCGCCTGCCTTATATTAGCTGCGGTAGGTTTTTTAGGAATGGATTGTGTTCTTTCCGAATAACTGGAGTCCGCTTTTAAAAAAGGCGAAGGCCATTTGCTTTTAGCTTCATTGATAAAATCAAATTCTGTTACATCGACATAACCGCCAATGTTTAACTCAATGCCTTTAGCATCTGTTTGTACAAGCTGTTCTATATTATCGGCTTTTATATGATAATCTTTTGCCGCATTGACAAAGTTATTAACAACCGCATCAAAGTATTTAAGACATATCTTGTGCTGCTCATGGTCTTTGGCATTGGGTGGATTAAACTTTGTTAATTCATGTTTGCAGGTCTCAGTAGCCTCAATTAATGGAGTGCCACCTAACCACAACTGAAAAGCACGATGGCTTTCTGATCCTGCCCTCATTTTAGCATTGGGCGGATTAATTCTTGACCTGTCAATTTGTGCTACATATTTTGCAATAAAGAAATCAAGAGGGCAATGCTCTGGGTCTAAACGGCTTGGAAACCACATATCAATTAATTGTGTCATTATCCAAAACCCTCTAAAATCATTTGCGTATTAACTTTGTTTTCTATTTTGTAATTTAATGATTCTGTTTTTGGATAAGGTTTAATGCTATATTTTAAATTTTTTAATAATTCTTTTTTTTGTTTTTTATTACCTACAAAATAAATATACCTATGTTTTCTTGGTCTATCGACAACCTCAAATTTTTCTGTATTATTCTTTCTTTCCTCTAAAGTATAATTTTTACATACATTTTTAGAGTGCATATTAAAGTTTTTTATTCTCCATTCTTTATGCTTTTCTGATAAGCCTGTGTAAATAAAATTAGTTGCTTGATAAATATAACCTGTGTGATTCATACCTGTGTCAGCATAAGACACAACAATTTTTGGATTTGGTAACAACTTTAAACTATTACCAACAAGAAAAGATGCGTTGTTTTTATTATTTTCAATTAAACACAATCTATTTAATTCAATTACATTATTTTTATATTGTTTGCCACAAATACCCATTGCTAAAGATGGACTAGGTGGCAATCCATAAGTTACTACACCAACTAAATGTGAACCTTTATATAAACCAAAAGCATAAGAAATAGAGGGTATTCTTTTAGCATAGTGAACTTTTTTTAGCAGTTCGTAAGTTTCACTTTTTTTAATTTGTATAACTTTTTTAATTAATTTACTCATAGCACTCCCTTGTGCATTAAATTCTATGTGCATTTATGCATAATATCAAGCAAAAAAATATAAGACTAAGGCTTAATCCACTCTACAGGCTGAATCCATTTTATGTTGCTGCAAATATCAATTTTTTCTGGATATTTATAATTATTTTGGTTATCCAATCCCCACATATTAGTTGTCCCTGCTAACCAGAAAGTTTTATCAATGTCTTGCTGAAGAAATCCAATCATTCGACCTTCATCACAATCCACAACAACCAATTTATTTATATAATGCTCAAAGTTGTCATATATTGGCTCTGGTTTGCATAAAAAAACTCTTTGCGTCAAAACTGGATGCCCAAAAGAAACTCCATAAGCGACATAATCTTTAGGTGCTTTATTAATCATAATTGTTCCTGGTTTGCCAGGCTCTAAACCGCCTACCTGCTTGGTTTGAGGGTTCATCATACCAACGTAGGGAACATCTCTGACATCAGAGGTCGGATTGGCAATTTTTAAATGTTCAGCTAAATCAGGCCATCGTTTTGTCAGCTTGCCAATAGTGGTCATCGAAAGGTTATGTTCATTCCTATTACTGCTCTTGGAATCATTCACAAAACCAGTAATGGTAGCAGGAGCAACTCCTGCCTCACTAGCAAACTCACTGAGCGACACATTATGCGTTGTTGCACAATTCATAAGTGCCGCTTTTACCTGTTCTCTTTCCATCAATGACATATAAAGCATAATCTTACCTTTTGTCAAATTTGCTTACAATTTGCACACAAAATATGCACAAAATTACCATATTGCATTAATGCATTTTTACGTTAAATTATTTTAATTAATTTTATTTTAAAAAAAAAATCAAACTTATGTCAAAAGAATTTTTAAAAAATTTAATAATTAAAATAGAGGCTACATTTGGTAGTATCAGAGATGCTAGCAAGGTACTAAATGTTGATTACACAACTTTGTGGCGTTGGAAGAATGGAAAGCATTTACCGAACACAGCTACCCTCTATGCCGTGAGAAAGTCTTTAGATGAACACGATTCACTCAATGACAGCTAAAGAGTTGCTCGAATCAATAGCGGAGCGTCTTGATGATATTGAGGCTGCCATACACCGACATGACCAGACGCTTTATGAATTTGTTGTAAAGCCTGTAAGAGATAAAGAGGATGCTGCTGATGAAAAGAAATAACGATACCTGCCCTCAATGCGATGGCACTGGATACATAGAGCGAGAGGTTTATATAGCTGCACTTGATGAATGGGAAACGCATCACGAGAAATGTAAGGTATGCGAGGGGGAGTCTGATGGGAGTTAGTCTTTCATATAGATTGTTACGATCTAAAAGATGGAGAAATGCAGATGGTAACGTCATTAAAAAAGTTATTGAGGTTTCTGCTGCAATAATAAAAGACATACCAAAAAAAGATCGATCATTATTTTTTGATGGCTACATTTCACATATTGTTTTCTGTGTACTTTATAATAATGATTCTTGTTGCCGACATTTTCAGGCTCAAATAGCAGAAGAACTTTATTGCAGCGTTAGAAGCGTACAAAGAATTCAAAGAAAAGCTGAAAAATTAGAAATTATTAGAACTGATTACAACAGAAAAAAAAATATATCAAAAATACATATAGGTTTTCCAGATGGCAGGTAAACATTCCAGGAATAAAGAGGATAAGAATGGTAAATAAAGAAATTAAATATGGCTATTATAATTGTGGCACAGAAGGTAACCCAAACATAAGAAAAGGCAAAATATCTTATGAGGGCAAACATTACTTTGTTGTTGCACATCAAGAACCAGATTTAGAGGGTGATGACCCAATAGAATATAATTGGGCTGATGCAGGCACTTTTACAATGTTTTTAATTGTTAACAAGAAAACATTAGAAACAACTATGGAAGAAACCTATAAGCATCTACTTCCAACCATCAATAAAATGAAAAGACTAGATAGGCTTGCAGAAGATGGGCGGTAAACATTCCAGAAACAAGGGTGCATCTTTTGAGCGTGAGATTGTCAACGATTTAAAAGCAAATGCGATTAAGGCAGAACGTATCCCTCTTTCTGGTGCAATGCAGGGGTTCAAAGGGGATATAAGGCTTGGCCCTGTGTTTTGTTTCATAGCTGAGTGCAAACGAAGGCGAAAAGGTTTTTCAACAATATACAAGGCATTGGCACAGGATAACGCTGATGTTTTGTTTTGCCGAGATGATAAGGAAAAGACATTTGTAGTCATGGATTTTGACAGCTTTGTCTCATTGGCTAAACAACCAGGATGGAAGGATGAATGAGAAACTCAGGCATCTTGATCTGTTTTCTGGTATCGGTGGCTTTGCACTCGGTCTTGAAAGCACTGGTGGTTTTGAAACAATCGGTTTCTGTGACAATGAACCCTTTGCCCAGAAGGTGCTTAAAAAGCATTGGCCTCATGTTCCCTGTTTTGGAGATGTGAGGGATGTCGGAAGAGATACAACTGGATTGGATAGAGTTGATATCATCACAGGGGGATTCCCCTGTCAGCCCTTCAGTGTCGCAGGAAAGCAAGACCCAAACGACAATCGCCAACTCTGGCCTGAAATGTTTAGAATTATCAAAGAAATCAGACCCACCTACGTCATTGGAGAGAATGTCAGAAATCTTATTAGCATCAGAGAAGGAGTGGTATTCGAACAAGTGTGTACTGACCTGGAAGGTGAAGGCTACGAAGTGCAGACGTTTATACTACCTGCTTCAGCAGTCAACGCACCGCACCAAAGATACAGATGTTGGATTTTGGCCAACTCCGACAACGCAAGATGGGAAAAACAATGGTGGCAAGAGTCAGCACAGGAGGAACAGCAAACCACTCAATGCGGAAGTTGGTGGAGCGTTGAACCCTCAGTGGGTCGAGTGGCTCATGGGATACCCAATAGGGTGGACAGACTTAAAGGATTAGGCAATGCAGTTGTACCACAGATACCTGCTGCATTGGGAAGGGCAATATTAGAGGTGCATAATGGATGATGATGAAGAAGATTTAAGCAAAAGGGATGAATATCAGGTACGTCTGGATAACAACCTGTGTCCACGTTTGGTTAATTTGAGAAGAGAAGATAAAAGCTCCAAGAAATGTTGGGCCTGCGGTCTGATAGTGCTTGATGAAATTAGTATTGATAAGCTGAAATGACGGATGTTGTGACTATTGGTGATTGTACTTTATATCATGGTGATTGTTTAGAAATATTGCCTAAACTGGATAAGGTTGATGCTGTTGTAACCGATCCGCCTTATGGATATGGTTACAAACCTAATCCCAATGGTTCTATAAATAGTGCATCATTTAAAAGAAACTTTAATTCTGATGATAAAATTATTGGCGATTCAGGAAAAATGGATTTTGATCCCAGACCATTTTTAAACTTGTCCAAATATCAAATTTGGTGGGGGGGTAATTGTTATTCTGATAAATTACCTAATATGAAAAGTTGGTTAGTTTGGTTTAAAGCTGATGGAAATACTAAAATAGATCAAGGTCATGCTGAGTTAGCTTGGACTAATTTAGGTTTTGCAATTAGAGGCATAAATCATAGATGGTGTGGAATGGTAAGAGATTCAGAAAGAGGTGTTACAAATTTTCATCCAACACAGAAACCTGTTGAAATTATGAAATGGTGTTTAAATTTTTTACCAGAAAATATAGAAAAAATATTTGATCCATTTATGGGTAGCGGAACAACTGGCGTAGCTTGCGTCAAAAAGGGCAAAAAGTTTGTTGGAATAGAATTAGACAAAAAATATTTTGACATAGCCTGTAAACGCATTGAAACGGCTTACAAGCAGCCTGATTTGTTTATTGAGCCTGAATCCAAAGCAGAACAAGTGGATTTGGCTTTATGATTGTTTTTAAATATTGGCATATTGATAAACCTGTTCCTAAAGGGTGGCAAAGAGGTTTGCTATCACATCATCATGGTGCAAATGGGTATTGTTATATTTACAAGGTTGTTAAATGAGTTGGAAGGCACTCAAATGGGT
>VTLG01014884.1_pt1 | contig 22957 bp, 44 predicted proteins | sample 4694571 | NCBI WGS metagenome assembly VTLG01 (sample SAMN12604809, study PRJNA352737) | marine metagenome | biome: ENVO:00000447; feature: ENVO:00000209|ENVO:00000569|ENVO:01000036; material: ENVO:00002151; isolation source: viral sequences binned using virsorter ...
AAAGACAAACACCATATAAGACTACCGATTGGTATATAAAGTGGGCTGCAAGTTTAATTTTGTTAGTAGGTATGATGCTTACTGCAAATCAAATATATCCATTGAATATTTTTGTTCATATGATAGGCCTTGTTGGTTGGTTAATCGTTTCTATGATGTGGAACGATAGGGCTCTTATTATTATCAATGCAGTAGGTATTGCAATCATGGCCAATGGATTAATTGGTTACTTTGTAGGAGAATAAAATGTCAACTGAAGACCAAAAATATGTTCTAATAGATTTACATAAAGAAATTGTAGGAATATTAAAAAGAATTGATTTAAAGTTAGAATTTCTTTGTTCCAGAGATAAAAACGATTATACTTCTTTTGATATGTGGAAACAATGTAGAGAAGAAGAAGAATTAGATAACACGGCTTTAAGTGAACAGCTAACAAACTATGCAGATAAAGATGAATATCGTTGATGTCAGAGGTGGAACAAAAGAACAAAAAGAATTAACAGAAAAAGTTGTTCATTTTTGTATAAAAGAATTAATGCCAAAAGTAAGAACTTTGGATATAGAGGTTTCATTAAAAAATAAATTAGATGGTAATGTAGACGGATATCACTGGCATGGAGACAGTAACAGACAACACTTTATTGAGGTAAGTAAAAAATTAAAAGATGATGATTTTACTACAGCAATAATGCACGAAATGGTTCATGTGAAACAATCATATAGAAAAGAAATAGATAACACGATAGAAAATGAGAGGGAAGCATATGAAAAACAAGAAATCTTATTGGAAGGGTGGAAAAATGATAATTGAAACACTAGTTGCTGGTATGATAATTTTAACGCCAGTAGATGATATAAAAGCATGGGAAACAGAACAGGCAAAACTTAAAGAGGTTGAATGTCTTGCAAAAAATATGTATTATGAAGCTCGTAATCAAGGAACAGCTGGTAAGCTTGCAGTAACCAATGTAGTATTAAATCGTCTGAAAGATAAACGATTTCCTAATACAATATGTGGGGTAGTAAAACAAGGGCCAACCAGAGAAAGTTGGAAAACTAAAAAAGACAAAAACCTTCCAGATGAAGAAAGAATATATTATCCCATAAGGCACAAGTGTCAATTTAGCTGGTATTGTGATGGTGATTCTGATGAACCTAAAAATGAAGAAAAGTATAGAGAATCATATCTATTATCATTGAATATTGTCAATAAGAAATTTCATTTAATAGATATTACAGACGGTGCATTATTTTATCACGCAGATTATGTAAGGCCTGCATGGGCAAGAACAAAACATAGAACCACAGAAATTGGTGATCATATTTTTTACACATGGGATTAATAAGGGGTTGACAAACATCAATTCTTTTGATACTATAGTAACATGAATATTTTTTACTTACACGAAGACCCTATACAAAATGTCAAATGGCATATTGACAAACATATAGTCAAGATGGCTACAGAGTATTGTCAATTGTTATCTACGGCACATAGGGTATTAGATGGTAAATCATATTACGGTAGAACTAAAAACAATCGTAAGATAAAAAGATGGCTTTTGTCAGATGACAGAGAAGATATTCTAATGAAAGCAAGTCATGTAAATCACCCATCAAATATTTGGGTGCGTGAATCTAAATCTAACTATATGAAACTTTATAAAATTTATATGTCTTGTCTTGCAGAATATACTCATAGATATGGTAAAATTCATGGATCTGGTAGAGCATCAATGCTTCTTATGCGTTCACCGACTAACATAAAAGATATAGGAGAAACCGAAATACCACAAGCAATGCCTGAATATTGTAAAGTATCTGGTGATGCAATTGCTGGTTATAGGAACTACTATATAAATGAGAAACAAAACTTTGCTTCTTGGAAAAATAGAACGAAACCAGAATGGTTCTATAATAGATGGAGTAGAAATTATGGGAATGTTTGAAGATGCGTGGAGAAATAGTGTGCAAAGACCAGAATTATTATCTGAACTAGATCATGTTAAAAAAGATATGAAAGAACTCACAAAGGCTCATTATGATTCTTTAAAAAAATGGAAAATACTGAAAGAACAAAATGAAGAATATGAAAAACAAATTAAAGAGATAAAAACAAGTCTTAATAATATATTAAAGTTATTAGAAGAAGTACGAGTTGCAACTGATAAAGAGCATTTACGATAATGCCTACTTATGTTTTAACTAATACGAAAACAAATAAATCTTTTGATAAGTTTTGTTCTTATAGTGATTTAGAAAAATATCTAGAAGAAAATCCACATATCAAAAAAGAGATTACTGCTCCAAATATTGTGAGTGATGCTGTTACTAACAGTCCATCTGGTAAAGGTATGGACGGAGGTATGAAAGAAGTATTCTCAAAGATTGCAGATAAACACCCAAGTAGTGCATTAGCAGATAGATTCGGTAATAATAGAACACATAAAGAAAAAAAAGTAGCAAATATTGCAAAGAAACATGGATTAGCAAGTAAGACAGGGGGCCAAAACCCAACAAAGACATATACAAAGAAGTCTACAGGGTATTATTAAAATATAAATACCTTTGTGTAATGTCAATATGTTTTAATATCGCATTTGCACAGGGGATAGAAATTCGTTTCTGTCCCCAACCAAAATTATGAGGAATTATTATGGCAAAGAAAAATAAAGAAATAGGTATAACAAATCTAATCCCTATTAAAGGCATAACAGAAAATCAAAAACTGGTTTTTGAATCGTGGGCAAAAGGCCAGAATCAATTTCTTTTTGGTGCAGCTGGTACAGGTAAAACTTTTGTATCATTGTATCTTGCATTAAAAGATATATTAAATTTAAAATCTAAATTTGATAAAGTTGTTTTGGTGCGTTCATTAATTCCAACTAGAGAAATTGGATTTCTGCCTGGCGATGAAGAAGATAAATCTGCATTATATCAAGTTCCTTATCAGAACATGGTGCAATTTATGTTTGAACAAGCAAATCAACAAGCCTTTAATATGTTGTATGATAAATTAAAATCTCAAGGTAGTTTATATTTTTTATCAACTTCTTTTTTAAGAGGGTTAACATTCGATAATTCTATTATCATAGTAGATGAATGTCAAAATCTTAATTTCCATGAATTAGATACTATTACAACAAGAGTTGGACAAGATTCCAAAATAGTATTCTGTGGCGATTTTAGTCAGACTGATTTAACAAAGACTAATGAAAAAAATGGACTTTTAGATTTCTTGAGAATATTAGAAGAAATGGAAGAATTTAATTGTCTAGAATTTACTATAGGCGATATAGTTCGTTCTGGATTTGTAAGAAATTATTTAATTCAGAAGACTAAATTGGGAATAGGAATAGAATAATGAATTTAGAAACTTTAAGAGAACAGTTAGAAATAGACGAAGGAGTCAAATATGAAATTTATCTTGATCATCTCGGCTATGCTACTTTTGGTATTGGTCATCTTGTTTTGGAAACTGATAGAGAACATGGACAAAATGTTGGAACAACCATATCCAAAGAAAGAGTCGCAGAATGCTTTGAACAAGATGTATTATCTGTAATCAAAGATTGTAAAAGATTATATCACGATTTTAATGATTTACCAGAAGAAGCCCAACAAATTATATCCAATATGATGTTTAACATGGGTTATAGTAGATTAAGTAGATTTAAAGGAATGAAAAGGGGTGTTGATTCTAGAGATTGGCATCGGGCAGCAGATGAAATGGTGGACAGCCGTTGGTATGATCAAGTAACAAATCGAGCACAACGATTGGTCGAAAGAATGAGAGCAATCGGTACGAAACTTGGAGCTCGTGATTATTAAATATGGTTTATTATGAAATTTAAACATCTTACAGTAGACTTGCCTACTATAACAGCAAGAAATAAAGAAGGTGGTCGTGTTTACGAAACACCAGATGGAAATTTTTATCCATCAATCACTACAGTATTATCAATCAGAAATAAAAAAGGCCTTCACGAATGGCGTAAGAGGGTTGGTGATGATGTTGCAAATTACATCTCACGAACTGCAGCTATGCGTGGAACAAAAGTTCATCATATGTGTGAAGATTATCTTAATAATGTTTCAGTTGACTGGCCTGATAAATGGATTGAACATGAGAAGAATTTTCTGCCTTGGTGTATGTTTCAAAAACTTTCTCATAGATTAGAGAGTATAGATAACATTAGAATTCAAGAAGGTGGGTTATATAGTGATAGATTAAAACTTGCTGGTAGGGTTGATTGTATTGCAGAATATGACCATGAACTATCTGTTATAGATTTTAAAACATCAACGAAAGAAAAAAAAGATGAATGGATTGAAAACTATTATATACAATGTGCAGCCTATGCTGAAATGTATGAAGAACGAACAGGAGAAGCTATCAATCAACTTGTAGTTTTAGTTGTTACAGAAGATGGAACTGTTCAAGAATTTGTGAAAGAAAAGGCAGAGTATCTACCTTTATTAGAACAAACATTAAATGATTGGAGTAATAAAAATGAGAAAAGAATTACTCAAAATTAAAACCAGAAAAAGTTTAAATAATACTTTAGGTGGAAGAGCATTTATTTTATTTATATTTACTTTATTAATATGTGTTGTGATATTTATGTTACATTCTGTAGCTACTGCTAATGACAAAATATTTAATAAGTGCAAAGCTTGTCATAATATAGAAGAAGGTGCGAAACACAAACTTGGCCCAAATCTATGGGGTGTATATGGTAGAGATATTGCATCTGCTGAAGGTTACAAATACAGTAAAGCATTTTTAGATAGACAAGGAATAGAATGGACAGAGGATAATCTTAGAGCATGGTTAAAGAATCCTAGATCTTTTATTCCTAAAAGTAAAATGATTTTTAATGGATTAAAGAAAAAGCAAGACTTAGATAATATGATTGAGTATCTAAAAACTAAGTCGTAATAAAAACCTATAATACCTATTGACATGGACAATGGTTTCGTGGTATATATAATACATAACTTGATGAAGTGGAACGAAAGATAGACAGGACATGGGTGCAATACCCATCACCTCCACCAAACTTAGATAGCCTCGATTTAGGGGGTGAAATAGGTTCGACTGGTATTGTATAGTGAAACGGAGAGTTGTAGGTTGAACGCTTTATAGTTCAAAAACGTAAATGCAAACGATAACTATGCATACGAGGGTTGGGCACTAGCTGCTTAATCTCATGGAGTTCGGTGGGAACTCAGCAACAGAATCCCACCATTTAGTAGGAGTCATTAAGCTCCTGTAACTTTAAGTGAGGAGAGACTCCATGTGGAAAGCTCCAATAGTAAAAGAAGTATCAGTAGGTTTAGAAATTAATTGCTACGCTTGTGCTGAACTTTAATTAATTACTATATGGGGTCGGTTCTTGACCCCATATATAATAGATTATGAAAAATAATATGAACGACTTACAAACACCTAAAATATTCTCATTAAAAATAGAATCTATTGTAAAAGAAAAAGAACTTACTCATATGGAAGCTGTTCTTTTCTTTTGCAGTCAGAATAATATAGAACCAGACAAGGTTTCTACTCTTATCACAAAAGCACTTAAAGAAAAAATAGAAGCAGATGCTAGGGAATTGAACTTTTTACCAAGAAGGGCAAAGTTACCAATATAAAATTATGGAAGCTTCAGATGTTTATTTGATGTATTGTGCATTGAAAGCACATTTTGGAAAGAGTGATTATGATTATGTAAAATACGGAGGCAAATCATCTGCAACCAAAAAATCATTCTGGAAAAGAAATGACAGATACTTTTTTGTCCGTATTTTACGGAAGTATAAAGAAGAAAGTATAATAAAAGACTACCTTATATCTAATTTTATAAAAAATCAAAAAGGTTGGCTTGGTGATTTTAATGATGAGAATTATACACAATGGAAGAAAAAAATGCAAAGTATAACACATATATTTGAAGAAGAACTCACACCATTACTTGAGGATTTTAAAGAAGGTAAATATCTTGTTGCACTTGAATCAAAAAATCACCCAAAATTATTAAAAGAATATTTAGGAAAAAGAGTATCTATTGAAACAATGATTATATTAGATGACCTTGTAAAATTCTCTGATAATTGGAATAAAGAATTATCAGATGATGTCGTATGGCCTGAAATAAAAAAAATGATGAATAATTATAAAAAGTTCTTGACATATGATAAAAATAAGTGTAATATAGTTCTAAAGAAGTTAATTAAGGAGTAGATTATGTCCCAAAGGTCAGAAGGTTTTTTTGAACATAAATGTGAAAAACAACAGAATAGAATGAAAGAGTTGGAAAGAGATTGTGCTGATTTAACAGTTAAAAATCAAGAGTTGAGTGAAAGAGTAAAAAAACTTGCATCTAGAACCCCAGAATGGCCAAAGGGGTATCGTCCAAGACGCCATTTTAACAAAGACTTTAAGAAGCGTGTTCATTAATGAAAAAAGCTATTATATATGGAAATGGTGAATCTCGCTTAGATAAAGTTGGATCAATCGAAGATGAGCCAACTAGTCTTCCAAGTTATATAGAAACATGGGGTTGTAATGCAATTTATCGTGATATGGTGGTTGACAAACTTGTATCAGTAGATTATAATATGCAACAAGAGATATATGAGTCTGGATATGCACATGATAATAAGTGTTGGTTTTCTGATTGGAATATTTTACCTAATGTAGATGATACTTTAATTGAAGTATCAAAATCAACATTTGAACCACATATGATAAAAGAAACAGAGAAAAAAAGAGATAAAGGTAATTACACATATGAAGAAAGAAAGAGTTGTGTAATACAAGGTAAAGATCCAGCTACTGTTGAAATGATGATTTCAGATGTAATGAAAGCAAATCCAAAACTCGATTATAATGATGTAAAATTAAAAGCAGAAAGAGATATAGGTTTGTTTATCACATGGGTTGATGAAGAAGATAAAGTAAAAGGAATTGACTACCCAAATGGGTGGTGTGCTGGTACAACAGCAATTCATCTTGCGTGTCAAGGTGAAGCAAAAGAGATATATATGTTAGGGTTTGATAATAGTAGTTATGATACACCCATAAATAACATATATAAGGGCAGTAAAAATTACTTGCCCGAATATGCAAAGGGTTTTAATCCTGTTAATTGGAATAACCAACTAGATGCAGTATTCAAAGAATTTAAGGATACGAATTTCTTTTGGGTGAATCCAGTTCATACAAATCAGGACAAAAATCCCAATGTACGTTTTTTAACATACGAAGAACTATACAAAAACATAAGTTAACATAAGGAGAAAAATTATGTCGTTAGCTAGTCTAAAGAAAAAAAGTTCCCTTGACAAATTACTTAATGCAGTCAAGGTCGAAAACGAACCTCAAGAAAAGAAGTCTTATGTAGATGAAAGACTCTGGAAACCAGAACTGGATAAGTCTGGTAATGGTTATGCAGTCATTCGTTTTCTTCCAGCGATTGAAAAGGAAGATTTGCCTTGGGCGAAACTTTGGAGTCATGCATTTCAAGGCCCTACAGGTCAATGGTTTATTGAGAACTCTCTCACTACCATAGGTCAAAAAGACCCTACATCAGAATATAACACATCATTGTGGAATTCTGGTGTTGAATCTGATAAGGAAATTGCTCGTAAGCAAAAGAGAAAATTGCAATATTACTCAAATATCTATGTTGTAAGTGATTCTAAACACCCAGAAAACGAAGGTAAAGTTTTCTTGTTTAGATATGGTAAGAAAATCTTTGATAAGATTATGGCTGCCATGCAACCAGAATTTGAAGATGAAAAACCAATTAATCCTTTTGACTTCTGGCAAGGTGCTAACTTTAAATTGAAAATCCGTAAGGTTGATGGTTTCTGGAACTATGATAAATCAGAGTTTGAAGCAACATCACCATTATCAGATGATGATAAAACAATTGAGAGAATTTGGGGCGAACAGTATCCTCTAGCTGATTTTACAGCTCCAAGTAACTTCAAATCATATAATGAATTGAAGACTCGTCTTGACGCTGTTCTTTCTGGAAAAACTACTGTGGGTAATGTAACTGAATCAATCGAAGATGAACCAGTTGCAACTCCTAAAGTGGATACGAAACCAGTTGAGAAAGCTGAAGAAGATGACACTATGGATTATTTCAATAAGTTAGCAAGCGCTTAAACTTGAAATGATGAGAAAGAGGGGTGGAAACACCCCTCTTTTTTTATATTGCGTATGAAGACAATCTTGAATGGAAAACATCACTATCAGTTATAATTGTTTCCGTTGATGTATTCTGTGTAGTATTTACCATATTGTTAGTCATTGGTGCAACAACAGTATTTCCACCACCAGTGCCTCTGTGAGCTCCAGAATCCATAATCGCTGCTGTTCTTCCAGCAGGTATAACTTTACCACTACCACTTGGCATTATAAGTTCAGGCCCTGCTTCACCAACTAGATACGGTTTACCTTTACTTATTGGGCCGCCAAGTTGTTGTGGTGTAATTTCTTCTCCCTCATCATCTTTTCCCCACTTCCAAAACTTTAATTTGTCAAAAGTTTTGCCCACTTTTTCTTTAATGCCATTAACTACATCAATAACTGGTTGTATTATACCTATAAGCCAATCAAATACACTTTTTATTGACTCAATAACTGGGTCAAAGAATGTTACAAGGGGTTCTAACAATGGTTCTATATAATTAGTATATAATAATCCTATCCACTCTCCAAGCTTGTCAAATACAGTTATTAAACCATTTTTAATAAATGAAACTACATCAATTTCATCTAGTGTTGCAGCCCATTCAGTCCACCCGAATTTTTTAAATATCCACGAAATTAAGTCTAAAATTAAATTAGGAATAATACCAAGCATATTAGCAATGAATGAAGCAAATCCTACTTTTATTGCTGTAAATATACTACCAGTTTCTTCTAAGGTACATTTAAAATCTTTAAAGGCATTCCATAAGGATGCTAGAGTAAGTGCAACTAATGCTGCTACTGCAACGATTGGCGCTGCTGCTATCGCTAGAGGTAAAATCCCTGCCAACATACCACTAATCATTGGAAGTAAAGAAACAGTCATAAAAAGTCTAAGAGCAGTCATTGCCTTACCAACGCTACCTACTGCACGTAACATCATTCCACCAGCACCAGCAATACCTCCTGCCGCTAAAGCAAATATTTTTTTATATAAAGTTACGTTTAAGAATACTTGAAGTGCAGTTAATGCTTTACCAACTTTAGCTACAGCAGTTATCATCAGTTTACCAGCACCTTTAGCGGCAGTTGATGCTAAGTTCCAAATTGCCATATATAAATCTTTTGATAAAAACAGTCTTAATAACTTAAATGCCCATTTTAATGATCCCTTTAAAGCTGTCCCCACTCCAATAACACCTTTTATAGCAAGCAAACCTAAAGTTTTAGGTAATAATAGTAAAGCTATTGCACCCATAATTTCCCAGTTTTCTTTTAGTAATGATATCCAACCTTTTTCACCATTAAGAACTGCATCAAAATCTTTTATAAATTTACCCAAACCTTCCATAAACCAAATCCCAATTGGTTTAAGAATTTTATGGTATAAAGTTTCCAAGCCTGGTATTAAATGGTCTTTTATCATATTTTTTATAAGTTCCCAACTTTCACTATTGAAAAATGCTATTACAAGTGGAATGAGAGCAACAAGTGCCATTTTCTTTAATATACTACCCAAATCTTTTACCTTCGCTGCTGCTTTACCATACATACTTTTCGCCATATCACCAATTCTAGAACCTATTCCCATTAAAGCAGTTAAAGACCTTTTTCTAAAACCTGTTTCATCTTTTTGATCTTCTTTTTCTTTAAGTTTATTTCCCAATAAACCGAAAGATATTTTTTGTAGTAATGTTCTGGTTTCCTCATCACCTTTCTCAGTTTCTTTGTCGCTTTCTGCTCCTTTTTCTAATGAATCAGCGCCTTTTTTAGCATGAAGTTCTGACATTTTAATAGAACGCTGCTTATCTGCTTCTTTTTGAGCCTCAGTTCTTTCTCTTTTCTCCCCCTCTTTTCCCTGCTTATTTTGCTTATCTTGGGATTTTTGACTTCCTATAGTAAGTTTATTAATAGCTGCAGTAGTTTTTTTCTGTTCTTCTAATAGTTCTTTGAAGTCAGCCATCTATTTGTCCTTTTCCTTACTTGAATTTGTATTATTTAATGGGGGTGCATTTTTACTAGAACCTGTATATAAACCGAACCATGCAGCTCCAGCGCCTACAACAATAGATACAAGCCCACTTTGTTCCATAGTTGGATTTGGTAACGCCATATACCACATAACCACTTTGTATAATAAATAAATGTAGGTAGTTATAAAAATTCTTGGGAATATACGCCATTGGTCAACTGCATATGCCAAGTCTACCCATCTCTGATATTTACTTTCTGGCGGCACGCCGATTCTCCTTCTCTATTCTCTCATTTTCTTTTTTAATATGATCCATTAATAATCCTAAATATATTTCCCTTTCCCAAGGCATCATATTTTCTAACTCTGTCAAACTATAATTATGATGTTGCATCATTGCAAAATTAGTTTTATAATAGTTATATAAACTCTCATGGGAAAGGCCTACACTAAAAAATTTTGTAGTCCTTCTATCGTTACATCACTTTTCACTTTTGTGTTTGGGTTAGTAACACTAACAACATGACGAAGTTTTGGCATTGTGTCAAAAAATTCCATAATTTCTTCAAATTGTTGAGTTGTTAACTGGTCAATAAAATCTTCAATGTCTTTATCAGTCATGTCTACCCTATTATAAACTTCTTCACCATAATGAATTGAACTTATACATTTAGTTAATATAGAAAATACCCTTGTGATATCATCAGCATTAACAAGGACACCTTTCATATCATCTAAAACTGGATATTTCAAATATAATTTTATAGTATCCGTAATTATAACCTCATTATTATGTGCCACATTCATTTGTGGTTTAATTTCTTCAAGGTTCACTTTAATTTCAACACTTGTTTTTTTATCATCTGGACAAGTAACTTTTAATGTTGCAGTTTCACCTGCTGATTTTGCCCTAATTTGTAAAAACAAATATTCTATATCAAACATAGGAACAGTTTCTACATCTACTTTTTCAAAAGTACAAGATCGCACTAAATTTCCTATAGCATTTGCGATTTGTTCATCTGATTTTGCTTCTTGTGCCATCATCAGTACCTTTTGTTCTTTTACTAAAAATGGTCTGAACTTTATTTTTTCTCCTGTTGAAGGCAACTCCAACGAATATGTTGGGGTTTCTATTTTTGGTAAAGCCATAATTTTTCATCCTTTATTTTATAATCTTGACAACACCTTTGGTATGTTAGCTTGTATTTTTCTTTCAATGGTGTTGATCGCTAGATCAGCAATTCGATTAACGAGTGGTTTTGGTAAATCAGCCTCATCTGTTAAATTTTTCCAATATCTGTAACTAAATGTAACAGATATAGTATGTATAGTGTCTACTGCCGAATGGTCTAAAGATTGCGCCGCAATGGATTTAGGAAAACATTCTACTAACTGAACACCATATCTTCTTATATCTCTTTCGTCTAATTGGTAAATATCTAATGCTCCACTATAATCTTTATAATATCCTAAAGACCAAGTTTGTGGATTGTATGCGAGTCTTTGCCATGTTTCAAAGAACTTCTTTTCTCTCATATCTGAAGAACATCTGAAAACACCTGTTACTTCTGCATAGGAATATCCTTGAACAATTTCTCTGGTTGGGCCGTATATATTTTCGTCTGGTGCAGTATCAAGATTACGGCCAGGAAATTCAATTGATTGACACATTAATCCTGTTTTTTTAGTTGTTCCATCTTTAGTATTATCACCCATTACAGATGCAAATATATTACTTAAATTACCAGCTGGTTTTCCAGCTTTGCCTGTGGGTGGGTATACCATAATTTCAAATCTTGTTGGTCTTGCAAATCCATCAGCACTACGAAATTCTGCCATTATTTCATTTAGAATACCATATGCAGGCCCTTCTAACATTTTACCTAAATTTGCCATTAAATCATCTTCCTTGAATCACTCCAAACTTCACTAGCAGAAGCTTTAGAGAATCTTTGAACTGGTAATAATGTTGCAACTGTAAATTCATCTGCATCTACTCTACGAAATGAAGATTTAACTTTACCAGCAAGATATCTTTTTATTGTTGGTTTTATTAGTCTTATTCTTTTTAATTTGCCATAATCTACTCTTAATAGTGTACTTTCATCAAACTTTGTATTATTACTATAATCCACCAATCTATCTAATAATTTCATTCTCAAAGGTATAGGTAAATAATGTAAATTAATACCTAAAAATCCATCACTATATCTTTCCAGAGGTAACACCAATGGAAATCTGTCATAATATGGTAATGTCTTTTTTAACTTTGGATCATAAAAAAACATATTCAATCGTCCATAAAATGGCTTAGTATTTCTTTTCCCATCTCTTATCAATTGCATTGCAGTAGGTGTTCCAAATTCTTTGATTTTATCTCTATACCAATCAGTAGATTTTGGACGACCCTTAGCTGCTTTTTGCACACTTTGTATATATTTACTAGGAACTGCCATAATACTATTTATACTGTGGATTCAAATGGTCTTCAGTTAGTATCTTAAATTCCATACCTTTATCCTTGCAATATTCTTCTGCTGATTTCCACTTGGCTTGATTGATGCCCCAGGCCTTTACCTGTTTATACCAGTTTCTTGTTTTTCTTTTTGGATTTTTCACAGGGGATTTGCATTGTGCTTTTGGTTTTACTTCAATTAAAAACTTTTTGACATTTCCACTTTTTTGTTCTACCTTCATATAGAAGTCTGGGAAATATCGGTGTATCTTTCCGTCCCAAGGCGATCTGTAGGGAATAATAACTTCTTCACTACCCCATTCTATGATCTTATCATTCCTATCACAATACACCATAACCTTACGCTCCCACAAAGAACGATAGATTACTTGTGATGAGTTTCCCTTATATTTTTTGGGATTGTTAGGAATATATTTACCTTTGTATGACATCTCATATAATTCTTATAAATAATTAAAAGTCTATAGGAGTATTTATACAGATGTTAGATGTTTTAAAAGGACAAGCAGTATCTATTGCATCGAGAAGGTTGTCATCAGCAGTTAGAAATCTACCAGGCTTATCTGGTAGTAAAGGTTCTGGAAAATTAGATTCCTCTGATTTATCCCAACTTAACGTCAAATCAAAACATAGTGTTAATGCATTTCAGTTTCCTCTTGATGTGCTTTCTGGAGATGCTGGTATTGGCAATCATGGACATTATATTATGTTTGAGATTATGCAAATAGACTCAGCTGAATTAAAGTTTGGTAATAAAGATAAACCAAGTCAAAGTGGTGTAGCAAATATGGTAAAGGAAGTTAGTGCGAGAAATATGCCCGACCAGATAAAAGTAGTTAAAACACGTTTAGGAGGTGAAGATGTTCAATATGAAAATCAAAACTTTGGATTAGCTGGAGCACATTCACAACTCATAAATCAAAATACACCTAAAACTCATGTATGGATATCTAGCGGCGCTGCCAATAAAGATGCAGTACAAACCGATGCGATGTTGCATGGTGAGGTTGACAGTGAAACAAGAAAAACAGGACAGAATGTTTACATAAAAAGAGCACCAAGAACAAAATTAGATACTTTTATTGCAATGTATATGCCTCCACAGGTTACAGTAAATTATGGTGCAAATTATACTGATACAGAAATTGGTGCTGGTGCAAAATTAGGTATGGACGCATATAGTGGTATGATGGCAGGTAAAGGTTTTAGGGAAGTAGCAGGAAAAGTTTTAGATGATATTGGTGGTATTTTGGGTGAAGGACTTACAAAAGCTGCACTTGGTGGTGCTAGTGTAATTCCAGGCATGGCTGGTTTAAAAGAAGCATATGAAATAGGTTCTGGAGTTATAATTGCAGATAGAATGGAACTTGCATTTAAAGGAATTAACAAAAGAAAATTCTCATATACATTTAAGATGATTCCAAAGAGTAAAGAAGAATCAGAAGAAATACAGAAAATTATACACGCATTTAAGTTCAATATGTTACCAGAAATGGTTGGTGGAAATAGGGCTGGAAGAAAAATGAGACACCCAAACACATTTAAGATAAGTTATATGTATCTTGGTGCAAAGAATCAATACATAAATGACATATCAGAATGTGTATTAGAAACAATGGATGTTACATATGGTGGAAGTCGTTATAAAACTTTTGATGCAGATGAAAATGGAGCTCCACCTGTAGAAACTTCATTAACACTTAATTTCCAAGAATTAGAACTTATCACCAGAGAGCGTGTACAGGAAGGATTCTAATTATGTATTTTAATACTTTCCCAATTATACCTTATGATTCTGCAGGCGATGAAGAATTTAAAGATGTTACCAATCTTTTAAGGCGTGTAGGTGTTCGTGCAAAAATAAAAACAAACACAATGTTATTTGATACCTATGATGTAAGAGAAGGTGAAACACCAGAATCCATTGCAGATAAATTATATGACGATCCACAACTTCATTGGGTAGTTTTAATGGTTAATGATATAACAGATAGATATCACCAATGGCCTATGACCACACCACAATTTCAAGCATATGTAAGAGACAAATATACAGATCCAGATGCAACACACCACTATGAAATAACACAAGATTCTGGTGATACAACTAAAAAAATAGAAATTTTTAATCCTATAGATTCTGATGCATATAATTCTGCAACAATTATAACTAATTTTGAATACGAACAAAATCAACAAGATGAAGTAAGAAAGATTCGTTTACTTGATCCAAAATATATAGATGATTTTGTAGACGAATACAAACAACTAATGAAAGAGTCAATTATTTAATGACGCAAGGTATTCAATATGCTGGTGAATTTGATGTACTTGAACTCACACTATATTCATCTTCTGGTGTTGTAGTTGATTTAAGTAAATCTGCTATGGAAGTAAATCTATTTGAAGATGTATTCAAGAATAGTATGTCTGGCAGTATCTTAACATATGATACAGAAAATTTAATAATGAATATGCCAGTAATTGGACAAGAATTTGTAACTCTACGATTAAAGACTCCTACCCTACAAGACAATCCAAGAGAAAGTATTGATTTTACTGACCACGCATTTTGTGCTTATAAAATTGGATTACGTCAAGATTTATCAAAAGGTTCTCAAATATTTGAAATACATTTAACATCGCCAGAGATGTTAAGAAATAGTCGTTTGAGAGTATCAAAAAGCTATACAGGAACAGCCAGTGAAACAGTAGAAAAAATATTAAGAGATTCGTTATACATTAATACAAAAAAAGATTTATTTATTGAAAAAACAGCTGGTATCAGAAAAGTAGTAGCACCAAATATACACCCATATGACTTAATAAGAAATCTTACAACTGAAGCAATATCAGCTGTAAATGGTTCGCCTCATTTCTTGTTCTATGAAAATGCAAGAGGAATATATTTCAGAAGTATTCAAAGCATTTATGCACTAGGAACAATGGGAGATTACCATGATGGTAATGCTGGTGACTTTTTAAATACAGAAACAGTAGGAACTAAAAGTGTTTTAGAAGATTCAAAAAGAGTTATAAAATTTGCAGTTGGAAATAACAATGATATGTTAGCAAATATCACAGGTGGAATGTTGGGTTCTAAAATCATAACACATGACATATACAATAAAAATTATGAAACAAAAGAATACAAGTATTTTGAGAATTTTAAAACACATGATAGAATTGATAAGAATCCTATATACAATAACACACTTATTGATGACAATGATAATACAGTTGGAGATTTCCCAGATGCAAGAATTCACCTTCACCCAACATCAACAACAACAGATTCATTGGACGCACAACATTATGAAACAGAAACATCTACATACCCATACACATCTAACAGAATTAAAGATTCCTTATTGCAAAGACAAGCAAGATTTATGGAATTAAATAAAGCTATAAGTATAACATTACAGGTAAATGGATACACAACTATGTCTGCTGGACAAATGATACAATTCTATAAACAGATAAAAGGAAATGTTCATGGTGGAGAAAAATTAGACAAATTTTATTCTGGAAAATATCTAATCACAAAACTAAGACACCATTTCTCTTTTGCACCAGAAAAGAAATATGAAATTATGATGACTTGTGCAAAAGAAGGATTACCAGAAGAATTACCAAGATACAGTAAATCCAAAGAACCAGTTGGTAAAACTGGAAGTTATCACGCTGTTGGATATTAAGAAAGGAGACCCTATAAAACTCTCATATTATGTTAACTCTTAAAACCGAAAGGAAAATGAAATGAGTAGAATTAAAAGACGAATCAAGAAAATGAATTTTTTAACACAGAGAAGAAGAATTGAACCCATGAAAAAAACAACGAATAAATATATGAAAGATGAGTTTTTAGGAAGGAATACAGATGAAGACATGGAACGAACTACAAGAAGGAGTTTACGACCCCAATATATTTAAAGCATTTTTTCTTGCCGGCGGGCCAGGCAGTGGTAAGTCGTATGTAGTGCAACGAACCACTGGTGGTCTGGGTATGAGGGTTGTAAATCCTGATACTGCATTTGAGAAACTTCTCAGAGATGCAAATCTCTCATTAAAGATGCCTGAAACTGAACAGGGCCCAAGAGATGTTGTTCGTGCAAAAGCAAAAGCGCTTGAAATGAAAAGAAAACAGAACTATATTAAAGGGCGTCTTGGACTTATCATAGATGGAACAGGACATGAATATGAAAAGATTACGAAACAAGCAAGAGAATTAGAGAATCTAGGATATGATACACATATGATATTTGTGAACACTTCATTAGATGTTGCATTAGAACGAAATCAGATGAGGCCTCGTAGTATTCCAGAGAAAATAGTCACACAATCTTGGAAAGATGTACAGAAAAATATAGGTAAGTTTAGTAACTTTTTTAAGGGTAGATTTATCATTGTAGATAACAATGACCCAAATGAACCACCACATATAGAAGTATTCAAAAGAGTAAGAAATCTTGCAAAGAAAAAGGTGCAAAATACTCGAGCTAAACAATGGATTGCAAGAGAGTTAGAATTGAAAAAAAGGACTTGACAAACCCCTCATTATTTGGTATTATAATAGTAGATGATTCTTATTAATTAAAATAGATGAGGTAAATATGTTATGAATACTTTGATAGATAACTACGAAAAATGGCATGGACATGGCGAAAAAGTTGCTGTTATCCATAATTCACAATTTAATGAAGACCCAACAGGTAAACCTTATGTTGTTGCCTTTGTCTGGGTCAATAAATTCCTAACAACAGAACAAAAACTAGAAAAAGCATATATGCTGACTAATAGTATTGATGATGCATGGTGGAACAATAAAGAAGTTGAGGCTTTACATAAGTCTAGGTCTACTTCAGTTGGAGACCAAATATTAATTGGTAATGTCAAATATGTATGCGAAATTACAGGTTGGAAAAGAATAAATGATTAAAGCAATACTAATTGTATCATCTATGTTTATAGATGGCGATATACGAACAAATATGCCGTCTATGGAAAAATGTATGGAAGCAAAAGTTCAAATAATTGAACAAGACCCTAATGCAAAAGTTATATGCATACCACATTATAAAGAAGATGTTTCAAGGAAATTTGGAGATATGATGGGTACTATGGTTGATGTAATAAAGGATATGGAAAGTCAAGGTGAGTAATGGAAAAGAAAATAACTGTTACACGGACTAAAATGGAACAATTATTAGATAGTGCTCAGCTTGCTCTTAAAAAGGCTAAAAACAACGAGTGGGCTAGCAATTATTGGACAATAGTTGTTGCAGATTTATTGAGAAAGTTGAAACGACTTAACTAAATACTACTGTGGGGAGAGTTTCAATGAGTTTAGTTGTACTTACAAAAACTGCAAAAGACTATCTAGACAGTGTAAGACCCGATGACGGCCATGTAACATTAACCGTTGATGGTGGTGGGTGTGCTGGTTTTACTTATAAATGGGGAACAACAGATGAATGGACTGGCCAAGATATTGATATTGAATGGATTGAAGTAGAGAATATGCTACTTGTTGACCCAGTTTGCGAAATGTATTTATTAGGAAGTACTATTGACTACAACACAACAATAGAAGGTGCATTTTTAAATATAATAAATCCAATGGCTTCTAGTAATTGTGGGTGTGGTTCTAGTTTTGGTGTTTAATCATGGATATCAACATATGGTTGATAATGTTTATAGTAGTTATAAATGGAACTGTAATAGAAAAAACAGAGTTTGAAACAACAGAACAATGTTTTGTTTTTGAAGAAATGGTATCAAAAAAACCCTCACTAGTAACACAAGGTAAAATGGTAAAAAGTCTACAATTTGGTTGTGTGAGATATTTGAGAAGATATGTAGAAGAATGTGAAGTGGTGCCTATGGATTATGTAAACAATAAGGAATGTATTCCTTATTGGGATTATTATGGTGAGAATTCAAGAAGATAGGAGTAAATAATGTTTGACGGTTGGAAATTAAATTTTTTATATAGAAAGGTAGTGGGTTTAAAACATCAAAGAAAGAAATTTAAAATGGTAATACCCATACCATCACCTAAAAAAGATGTAATAAAGAAAAAGGCTTTAGTAAAAAAAAACAAATGAGAACAGATAAAGAAATAATTACAGAAATAGAAAATATTATAGTGAAACAAATACAACCAAGTGTATCTATGCATGGTGGTGTAGTGTCATTACACTCTTATAAAGATGGTGTTGTAACTATGTTTATGAGTGGTGCTTGTAGTGGTTGTGCATCTTCTATGTATACCTTAAAAGCAGGTATAGAGAATATGTTAACACATTATGTTCCAGAAGTTAAATCAGTAGAAGGTGTAGATGATCCTAATTCTCAAGTAGATCCATATTATAGCAGTTGGGGGCCAAGTTAATGTATGAATATAATTGTAAAATAGTAAGAGTCGTGGACGGCGACACAGTAGATGTAGATATAGATTTGGGCTTTGGTGTTTGGAGACACAAAGAGCGTATAAGACTACATGGTATTGATACGCCAGAGAGTAGAACTTCTGATAAGGAAGAAAAGAAATATGGAAATTATGCAAAACAAGTCGTGCAAAATTGGCTTCCTAAAGGAAGCATACAAACACTTATCACAAAGAAAGATAAAGCTGGTAAGTATGGGCGCATATTAGGACAATTTAAAGTTTATGATATGAATAAAGGAAAAGATATGATACTCAATGATTGGATGATTGAAAATCACATTGGAGTTGCATATTGGGGCCAATCAAAAGAATCCATTCAAATTGAACATCTTGCAAATAGAGACAAGGTAGATCTTGATGTAGGATTCATGTTATCGGAGAAAAAAGAATGAGAATTTTAGCCATATCATTAGTCATATTGATTGTGAGCTGCACATGGAAGCCTGTTTTTGGACAAGAACAAGGCCCAGATGCTAGAGAAATATTTCAAAAACCTGTTTACTGTCTATCCATACAAAAAATGACAGAAACAATTAACGGTCAAGGTTATACAAATATTATAAGATTTATGACTGCAAAACAAACTCAGGTGTATGTGTATATTAAAAACCCAGATTTTTCAAAGAAAGAAGCCAATCGTATAATGATTGTTGAAGCACACCCTACTACAGGCTGGTCATGTCTTGTAGATGAAGGTGTTGGAGCTCAATTTAATGTTGATTTTTGGAAAGGGTTTTTAGGTAAAGAACAGGCCACATAAAGATGAATATATCAGGATATGACCCTAGACCAGAACCAGAAGAAAAAGAACATTGGGAACATTTCTGTGAGGGTGAAAAAAAAGAATTGATCATAAATAAAGGTGAATGTTGTAAATTCTGTAGTCAACCAGAGAAAGATGAAAAAGGGTTTTATAGTTGGTTAGGGAAATATGGAATTTAAACAAATCAGCAATTATCTAGAATTACCAGATAGTTATCACAAAGGAATAAATCATGGAACAATTATCAGCACAATTTGGAAAGAATTAGATTCATCAGAAGTAAAAAAAGCTATCAAAGAATGTGCAAAGAATTGTAAAGGTGCATGGTCGTATGGTAGGTTTAAAGACTATCCAACAATAACTTTTCGTTTCTTTAATCCAGAAGATTTACATTTTTTTGAAGTTTATATATCTACACAAATAGACACAGACAAAGTTGCCATATTAAGTAATACATAACCATAAATAGAACACAGTCTAACCATATATTATCTCAACGGTGGATGATGGCTGTAGGAGAATTTATGGTTGAACCTATATCTGCAGCTCTTGCTGGGATCGCCCTAGTTAGGAGTAGTGTTTCATTTATAAAGGACAATATAGACACTTGTAAAGATATTGGTTCTATTATGGGTGCGATTGATAATGTTTTTCAAGGTGAAAAAGAAATCAATCAAAAACGATTTTCAGACGATAAGTTTGGTGTTAAGTCTGTTGCTCAAGAAGTGATTGATGCAAAGCTTGCCCAAGAACAAATGTATGAGATATCACAGCTTATTGACCAGCGTTTTGGCCATGGTACATGGCAATTTATTCTTACAGAGAGAAAGAAACGCATTGATGAGGAAAAGGATAGAATAAAACAAGAAAATGTAAAAAAGGCCCAAGTTCATAGAGAAATGATGGACAATGTGCGACTGGTGTTTATTGTTGTTGGTGTTATACTTGTTTGTGTTATAATGTTATTTGCTGGATTGACTTATGCAGCTGATTTAGGAAGAACATACGAAGGAAAATTACCTAGAGAACAAAAATATACGACTTGTAGGTTGATAAAATCGGAATGGTATGAACAAGATATGAATAAAAGAGCATATGATCCAAGCTATAAATGTACTTATGAACACCCACAGGGTAAACCAGATATTCAGATAACAACAGGCCCACGATTTAATTGTCCAAAAACTTTAAATTGTAAAAGAAAAAAATAAACTTGACAAATAAATAATATTAGTATAAAATAAAAAGTAAAAGGACAAATATCATGGAAAAGGAAAAAGATAAACCTATTCTAAAAGATGATGAGAATAACATGGATATCTTTGAGGAAGATTTGGGTAATATTATGATGGAGACAAAATTAACTCCGCTAGGTGTTGCAGCTATTCTACTAAAGAACGCATTAACGATATATGGAAACACAATAGACAAAGAATCTATGGAAATGTTGGTGAATTTTGCAATGGAACAGCATACATCTTTGGAAGATGTCGGAAACAATACGGTACATTAATGAAGTTTTTGATGGTTACTTTATGGTTTATGTCATGGTTAGTAGTATTGTGGTATATAATGGCATATCATACACGAATATTTTGGGTGTTGGGTATATATGGTTAGTAAACAAGCGGAAAGAGAACGCAGATTGGACATAACTGATAGGAGAAATAATGTGAGTGATTTTGAAATACAAGATGATTTTTTGTCTAAGCAGGAATATCAAGAATTAACTACACTACACATTGAGTATGGTAAAGTACATTGGATAGGATTACACGCCAAACCTTTAAATATACTACACACACTAGTTCAGAGTATTAGATCAAAACAAGATACAGATGTGTTGGGTGCGACTGCATGGTATAATATACGACCACCCATGCCTGTAGCTCATAACGATATTGACTCCTATTGCACATTTCAAGGAAAGAAGTATATACCAGATATACTACCAAATAAAACCTATCTGTATTATGTCAAAAGGCCTGATAAAGGGGGAAATCTACAGCTGGAGACAGGTGAAGAAGTCGAACCTAAAGTCAATCGTCTGGTATCATTTCCCATAGAGATAACACACAAAGTCCTGCCGTATGAGGGAAATAGAGTATCAATCGGAATTATATTCTGGCCGCAATTACCCACATTCTATGGTAGAGTAACCAACACAGAGACAAAGATTTTCGATAGAACATGGGAAATAGAGGACGCAAGAAACGCCCCTAATACCAAGTATGAGTGGATTGAACTCAAACAGATAATGGATCAACTATGAACGCTATGATAATATACACACAGAATAAGTGTATTTTCTGTAGTAAAGCGAAAGAGTTACTTCGCAGAAATCACATAAATTATACCGAGATTAATATATCAGAGAAATTACATGAGGCCGCCAAAGACTATCTCAAGAGAAAGGGATATAAGACAGTCCCACAGATATGGGATAATGACGAACATATTGGGGGTTATGAAGAATTAGTAGAATATATTAAACAGGGCCGCAGTAGCTCAGATGGTAGAGCAGTTGATTTGTAATCATCAGGTCGTGAGTTCGATTCTTACCTGCGGCACCAAAATTGGAGAAACACATGGAATACGCACAAATAGCTATACTAGTAATCATATTAGGATTACAGTTATATGCATTGATAGAAATACGCAACTTTCGTAAGTGGTTAGACTCACTAGATAGTCCAGAGTAACGAATATGCATAGCGAAAATAATAAAAAGAACACTGCTAGTAATCATAGTAATAGAGTAAAATTAGAGGTTCTACAAGAAGAACTACAAAATTGTCAATCATTAGGTGGTTATATGGCGAGTGCAAATGTTGTGCAAAGCTATCTGGAAAAAAGAGTATTTGCATTGGAAAACGAGGTAAGATACGAAGAAAAACAACCAGAGGATAGCATAGATGCCCATGACGGATGAGAATATACTAGAGGTAGATACGAATGAAGTCATATGCACAGGTGAGGATAACAGTCACCCAAAGGTGTATTATACATTAAAAATGAATGAGGTTGTGTCCTGTGGATACTGTAACAAAAAATGGAAAAGAGTTGAAACACTACAGTAA